>Ga0209542_10001358_pt1 | contig 57643 bp, 74 predicted proteins | sample RifCSPhighO2_01_FD_184028 | JGI IMG/M metagenome (GOLD analysis project Ga0209542, IMG submission 184028) | Soil microbial communities from Rifle, Colorado - Rifle CSP2_plank highO2_0.1 (SPAdes) (version 2) | ecosystem: Environmental > Terrestrial > Deep subsurface > Rock core/Sediment ... | reverse complement strand
ATAAAAGCCTTATTTCCAAATTTCTTAATAAAAGGCATTTTGTAAGTCAAAGTTTTATCTTTAAATCTAGAAGCTGTAACCATGTCTGCTTTTCCTTCTAATATAGGATAGACTAGTTTTTCAATATCTAAGGGAGAGAATTGTCCATCTGCATCCATGTTGACTAGAATGTCAGCATGAAGTTCAATTGCTTTTTCTATTCCTTTCTGGAAAGAATAACCAACACCCATATTTCTTCCATTTGAGATAACAATACAATTAAAGGATTTAGCAATATCAACAGTTGAATCAGTACTTCCATCATCTATGACAACAACTTGGACTTCTTTTATGCCAAGCAGTTTTTTAGGAATATTTTTAAGAACGATAGGAAGAGAGCTAGCTTCATTATAAGCTGGAATGATTACAACTAGTTTTATACTTTTCTTTAAAGCTTTTTTTCTTTCCATGGCTAATACCTTATCACCCCTAGTAGAATATATATGATAAATTGGTTATTTAGATGTTTTTAAATGTTGCGGATGTGAAGTTCAGGTAGAAATTGTGATATCTGATATTACAGCATCAACAATATCGGAATTATTGAGTTATTGCCTTTTTCTTTTATTATTTCTTTAATTTTATCCATTCTTTTTATATTAAGATAATATTTCCAACCATGTTCTTTCTTTTTCTTTCCGCAAATATCTTGTTTAACTAAAGCATCTAAAACTAACTCTACTTTATCTAAATATTCTTTTGGAATTCCTTTCTTTAAACTTTCAATATATAAAGAACCTTTTCCAAAACAAGTTTCATCGTAAAGCTTTCTTACTAATGTTCTACTTAATATAATGTACTCGCTTTTCTTTACATTAACCATATTATAATAAAGAATTTAATTTATATAAATATTTAGTCAATTTTCTGTCCCTTATAGGTCAAAAAAGAAACATTTATATATCTTTCTATCTTTACTTATTTTATGGTATCAGCATTTTTAAAACTAGAAGGAAATACAGTAAGAAACAGGATCTGGAACTTTTTAATAGTTCATTCAGAATTTGATTATTCTATGAGGGATATTGCTAAGTTTTCAGAAATAAGTTATACAAGTTTGAAAGAGATATGGAAAGACTTTGTAAAGAGAAAAATAGTTATTCATATAAGAGATATTGGAAAAGCTAAAATGTATAAATTAAACAGAGACAATCCACAAGTTGAAAAATTTATTAATTATTATTGGAGTGTTGTAGATTCTGAGATTGACAAGCAAAGTAAAAAGGAATTAGTTTTAGTTCAGCATTAATAATTTAAAGTATTTTTAAGAACGATAGGAAGAGAGCTAGCTTCGTTATAGGCTGGAATGATTACAACTAACTTTATACTTTTCTTTACAGCTTTTTTTCTTTCCATTGCTAATACCTTATCACCCCTAGTAGAATATATATGATAAACTAGTTATTTAGATGTTTTTAAATGTTGCGGATGAGAGATGTAGGAAAATTTGCTTTAATGAAAAGGTTTATAAGTTTAATTACATTTAGATTATTGTGATAAAAATGGGATCAACAATTTCTATTCCAAGGGAAGAGTATGAAGTATTGAAGACTAAATCTGATTTATTTGATCATTTTGTAGAAGTAGAAGGATTAGATAAAAAGGAATTAACTCAGATTAAGAAAGCTTTGAAAGGTCCTTTTTTATCAAAAGCAGAGTTTTTGAAGAGACATAAAGAGTTAGCTTAAAATGTATACTTTGATTTTTACTGAACAGTTTGATAGGTCTTTTTCTAAATTTAAAGAAAAAAATTTACAAGAACAAATTTGGAAGAAAATATTAGAACTAGAAGACAAAGCTCCACTTGGTAAAAAACTTAAAGGGAATCCTTATTGGTCTATTCATATAAACAAATATAGAGCTATTTATCAAATTGATGGAAGTAAAATTACAATTATTGATATTTTGAAAAGAAAACATGATTATAGAGAATTGTAGCATTAGATTTTCTTATAGAATAAAAACTTTCTTTCCATGGCTAATACCTTATCACCCCTAGTAGAATATATATGATAAATTGGTTATTTAGATGTTTTTAAATGTTGCGGATGTGATGTTCAGGGTTTTAGATAGTAATTTAAATTTTTTGGCATTGTATTTAGTATGATATATAATCTTGACACATCTATTTGGCTGGATTTTGGTATGAAGAGAGGAGAGAATGGAGAGAGTGCTTTAAAACTAATAATTAAAATTATTGAAGAAAATTCTATAATTATATATTCTAATATCCATATAAAAGAACTAGAAGATTTTGGTTATAGTATAGATGAAATTAATTCTATTTTTCATGTGGTTAAGCCAAATAATATAAGATTTGTTAATACATCAAAAGAGCAAAAAGATGAAGCTAAACAATTAGCTTATCAAAAGAAGATTCCAAAGGCAGATGCATTGCATGCAATATTAGCAAGAGATAATGATGCAATAATGGTTTCTAGAGATTCTCATTTTAAAAAATTAAACAATATTGTAGAAACTAAAAAACCTGAAGAAATCATTTAAATTCTTTATCTATTTCATTAAATGCCCTTTCCTTTGCTTCATGAAGTCTTTTATTAGTTATTCTTTTATATTTTAAAGATCCATACATTGCATTTACACGTTTTAATGCTTCTTCTTTGGCTAGGTCTTTTAATCTAATTCTCATTGATTCTCTTACGAATTCTGTTTTCGTTGTATAATTATATCTTTTCAAAGCTTTCTTTACATCTTTAGCAAATTCATCGTCCAGTTTTATGCTTATTGTTTCCATATTACCAAGTAAGACTAAGTAATATATAAAACTTTCTATTAAATAGAAAATTATATAAAGATAATAACCATTAGGGAAAATATGTTTGATAAAGATATGTTTTTAACAGCAGAAGAAAAGAAATTACTTGTAGAAAGTTATGTTAATGAAAAAAATGGCAAATTAATCTCTGGTAAAACATTAAGAAGATTACATAGTGGGAGATTAAGTGATTTAGCAGGTATTTTTAAGATGAGTGATAAAGAAGTTGAAACAATGTTTAAAAAATTGTCTAAAGGATGGAAAAAATGGCAAATAAAACAAAGGAAATTAATATAGTAATAGAACCTTTAAATGAATTTTGGAATAAAACTATGAAGGTTTTTGTAAATTTAGACAAAGACATATTCCCAAAGAGTGAAACTAGTGTATCTTTTGATAATGTACAATTGTTAAGGAAAGAATTAAGGAAAAATAAATTTATAAATAATCATATAGAAATTAATCCAAAAATTATGGTAAACAAACCTATAATCAAAGGAACTAGAATAACTGTTGATTTGATTCTTAACTTATTAGAAAATGGTTGGGCAAGAACTAAGATATTAAAGAACTATCCGCAATTAAAGAAAGATGATATCAAAGCTGCAACAGCATTATATAATAAACTTATTTAGTAACAAATATCTTCTTTACTTTTAGTTAAAAAAGATGTCATTTTAATGCAAAGTGAAAGTAAAATGCATAAAGCTTATATATCATTATTTTAGGCTAATCTGTTCTTCATGAATGGGGGTGATAGCAATGAAAGAAAAAATTATAGGAACTATATTTTCGGTATTAGTTATAAGTGCTTTATTTTTAGCTGGAGGAGCGAAAGCTGTAAGTTCTAGCATAAGCAATATACAAGATACAAACAAAGGACAGACAATAAACTTTAATGTTAACTTTACAGGACAAGCAACCAGTGGAACTTTAACAATAGAAAGTTTAGGAGCTAAGCTAGACATTATTAAATGTGAGATAGCAAGTGATGGAAGTTATCAATGTACAAGAAGCCAAGGAAGCCTGAATAATCCAAAACCATACAATGATATTTTAATAAATGAAATATTAAATCCTGGATTTGGATATGATCCTGGAAGTACATTATATGGAATACAATGGAATACACCAACAAGCTTACAGCCTGGAAGTTATAAAGCATCATTTACAGCTATTGTAAATGGAAATCCAGTAACAGAAAGCGATACATTTAATATAATAACACCAGCAAAACCTAAATAAATTTTTTTTTATTTTAAAGTTTTCTAATATCTCTTCATATCAGGCTTAACCCAATGATAAATAATACCTATACCTTTTTCTCCCTTTGTAAGAACTCTAAAGCTTTCATGATAGAAAGTTTCTCTAAACCCACGCAGTATAAATTCTTTTGCTCTCGCAACATTATCCTTATTATCTTCTGGAAAGGCTATTCCCACTAATCCAGAGGTTCCATTTAATCCTAGAGATATTTCTTCCATTGTTATTGAGTATTTCATAGTAAAATTTGCTTAAGTTTGTTTAAAAAGCTATGTATTAAGAATTATCCTAATTCTGCCCAGTGATATAAAAAAACATAAACTTCATTCTCTACATTTCCATTTTTTGAAGGTTTTATGAAGGCTCTGTAATCCCCATGAGTTATCAACTGTTCATAACCTTGTTCTGTTAATGGCATTGATTTTGCTACATTATCGCATAAATCTAAAGTCTCTTTTATCTCTTTAATTATTACCTCTCTTTTTAGCTTTTTTTCTAATTCTTTTTGTATATCTTCTCTAGTTATTGTTTTCATTTTTGAAATTTCTTTTATTTATATCTAGCTAAACATTCTTCAACAGCATTATGAATTTCCGGAATTTTTATTGCAGGGGGAAGTATATTTTCTAGTTTTGTTGTGTCTAATCTGCAGTTTGATCTTTTTCCGATAGTTTCGGAATCAAGTTCTTTTAAAGACATTATACCAAATGAATGGGGCATAACAATTTTATTATATAATCCCATTATTTCAGCTGCAGATGTTGTTCCTGGGTTTGTAAAATTAACTATTCCTTTTACTCTTTCATCAACAAGATAATTTATTACTTTTATCATGTGCGGAACGGTTGTCATTGAGTTTTGAGCATCAATAACTCTAGAGTAATTTAATAGTTTATTAACTAGGTTTCTTGGATGAGATCTATTATCAATAGGCATTCTTATCCTTAATATTAATCCTGGATTTGGAAGAAGATTTAGAAGTCTTTCTGCATCTATTTTTGTTTTGGCGTAAAACTGAAGACCATAAAAGTTTGGAGGATCTATTTCTGTCCAGGCTTTCTCATATCCGTTATAAATACAACCACTTCCAAAATGCACAAAATATATTCCTCGTAAAGAACATTCGCTTGCAATATTTATTGCTGATGTAATATTTGATGCTATTGTTTCTTCTTTATGCAATTCACAGTAATCAATTCCTTTAGCTCCCGGGCCTCCAGTTAATCCGATGGCGTTTATTACAACAGAAGGCTTTGTAAGATCTAAAAATCTTCTTACTTTTGATAAATCAGTTGTATCTACTTGAGATCTTGTAACTGTTTCATATTTTAATTCCTCTTTTAATCTAGATGCGAGATAACCATTGCCGAATATGATTTCTTTCATAATTATAAAATATTAGAAAAGATTTTAAAGGTTTTGATTAGGTTTATCTTTTATATATGGAAAATTCAATACATCTTTAATATTATCTACTTCCTGAACTTCCACCAAATCTTCCAATCTATCGAAATCCGGAACGTAATGATCTATGAACTCTGTATCTTCAGGACGTTCATCATTAATTAATACTGTTGTCTTGTTTTCTGAAATTCCTTTTATGCTGTGGCCAATACTTTTAATATAATCTATTAATGGATTTACAAAGAATGTCAACTTTGCCCTTGAATTTAATATTTGTGATACTGTATATTGTATTATTTCATTTTCCATTGTGTAAGAGACTGCAAGCCGGTTTCTTGGAAAATAATTATAGGGTGTAAGTATTACTAGATTATTATTTTTTACAGCAAAATAAAAATCCGATTTTTCATTTAAGTTATATACTTCTGCAAACAAATAAGTGGGAAGTCTTGTGATTATTGTTATCTTTCTATCATTGCTTAACATATCAAGAATATGTTTTTTTGAATCTACTGGATAATATTGCCTTAGAAAACTAGAAATAGCTTCTACATCTTCAATTTTAAATTCTGATAATAAAGATTGATAGCCTTGTCTTTCTGGCAAAAGAGATGCTCTGATAAACGCTGGAAATAATCTTTGAACATAGATTGCTTTTACTGCTCTTTCTTTTGAAACACCTTGAAATAAGCTTGAATCTTGGGAACTTTCAAACAAGTAAATTAAGGTAGATGTGCTTTCTAAAGCTCTATTCACTGCTCCTTTTGTTAATGCAGCTTCATCGTAGATTACATGTGTTTTCATTATCCCTTCATTCCATTATTAGCATATGATTCAAGTTCAAGCAAATCCATAAAACATCCATCCAAAGATTTACACCTTGGAGGATGATTGCTTCCAATATGCTTTACCATTCTTGTATCTTCTGAATCTTCTTTAATTGTTTCTTTCATCAATAATACATCTCTTAGATTGCTGCTTATGTATAATGTACTGCTTTTTTCTTCTTGGAATTCTTTTGATGCCTGTAAGAATAATGCTGAATCTATAGAATCTGGGGTTATTTCAAATTTTTCTTTAATCGGAAAATATTTGTGATAAAAATTATAAGGCGTTAAAACTTTCAATTTTTCTTTTTCAATTGCTGTTTCAAACTCATGATTTTTTTCTTTTTTATGAACCATATTAAAAAATAATAAAGGCATTTTTGTCAGTAATACGATGTTTTTATCTGTTTGTATCATGCTATTAATATGATTAACAGAATCTTTCGGATAGTTTTCAGCTAGAATATAAAATAAATGCTTTGCTGTAAGTTCGCCTAACTTCTCTTTAAATAATTCATAAGCTTCTTCCGGAGAGGATAATGATGCTTTGATGTATAATTCCTGCAGATCATAGAAAAGCATTTTTTTAACAGAATCTTTTTGTTTTGATTCTCTTTCAGTTAACATACCATATACTTTAGATTTGATTAAAGGATCATTGGAGAGTTCATTAGCTAAACTATCTAAAGAGCTTGTTACAGCTCCTTTTACAAGCACCCTATCATCATAGATTATTTTTGTCATTTTCCTAGGATATCTATAACATTGTCTGCTTCTAAAGCTTCTACAACATCTTCCAATTTTGAAAGATTTGGAACATAATAATATGGTGGAAATTCTTCTCCGGGACGTGTTTGACTGCATAGAACTATTCTTTTTTTATCTGCATTTTTTCCTAAAGATAAACTTATTTCTTTAATACTTTCAAGGCTTAAACTTGTAAATATTGTTCTTTCATGTTTATTAATTTCTTTTTTTGCACAATCTACTAATGAATCAATTAAATATTTTAATGATTGATCTCTTTTTGCATATTCTGCCGGAGTTAATACTGTTAATCTATCTGTTCTTATAAATTCAAGGAAAGTGGAATGTTTATCAACATTATATGCTACCAGAAACAAATAAAGGGGAAGTATTGTTAACAATGTAACATCGTGGTTTTGGTTTATCATCTTGTGAATATGTGGCCTTGATTCTGAAGGGTAATTTTTTGCTAATAAAGATGAGAAATGTTTTAAATGATCTTCCTCAATTTTAGAAGTTAAAGTTTTGAAACTTTCTCCTTTGGGAGCCAATGATGATTCAAATATTCCCTGAAACAAATATTTTTGATATATTGCTTTTAAAGATTCTTGCCTGTCAGATGATGGAGCTCCGAAAAACTTTGAACGTTCTGATTTTTCTTTGTTGTAAATATACAATGCAGTCTCACTTATTGCTACGTCTAATGCTCCACCCATTAGTACTCTTTCATCATAGATTAAATGTGTTTTCATTTTTTAATATGTAAGAAATACAAATTAATGTTGCTGTTAAGGGAAAATTTCTTTTTGTTTTAATCATTATTAGGATAAAATGAATGATAAAGTTGTATTTAAAGATTTTTATGGTTGTTTATTTTGGGTCATATAGATAATTTATCTTTATACCATCATCTAGGGTGATGTCAAGGCCTTGAAGAACGGACATCCTTGATTGAATTCTTATGATTCCATTTTTATCATAAACGTCTAATCTATATCTATCATGTTCATTTTTATAAATCTCTTTTACCAAAACTACTTTATTTCCATCTGCTTTACCTTCTATCAAGGTTGTTTCTTTTTCTAAATATATTGAACATCCTGAAAGAAGTGCAATTAAACTTAGACCTGTTAATATTTTTTTCATTTTCATTTCTCCTTATTTACTGATTAGTCGTTATGATAGATAATTTTATAAATCTTTTTAATCATAATGAAAATATGGTGTTTGGAAAAAAGAAACAAGGTCATAGAACTATAGATGATGTTTTAGAAGATTTGCCTGTAGAAAAAAGAAAAAAGATTGAACAGTATATTGATAATGTAGAGAAAGGATATGCTCCATCTAGTAAAGATATTGTTAAAGAGATGGGCAGTTGTTTAAAAGATTTTGCAAAGGGCAAATATTTATTGGATTCTGATTTTTTGCGAGGTTTAAGTGCAGGAATTTATGCAAATATGATTCCATATGCAGTTGCAACAAATGTTAGAATACATGCAGAAAGGAGTGAAGTATTCCCCTATGTTAATAATAAAGCTGATAGTTCCAAATTTGCTGGACAATTTTTTGGAGGAATTATTGGTGGAGCTGCACATCTTTCGGCGTATGTAATTATTGCAACTTATTTAAAACATCCTGAAGTTTTTTTAATACCATTAACTACAAATTCGATATCTGCAGTTTATGAACTTAGAAAAGCAGCTAAAGCAAGACTTGTTGATAAACATAAAAGGGAATTAGAAGACAAAATATAGATTATTCTTTATTAGTAGTGACAAACGAAAGATTTATAAATTGTTATTTTTAGTTAAAGTTGATTAAAATGGGAACAATAGATGATGCTTTGAAAAACTTGCATGTAGATAAAAAGAGAATAAAGAAATATGTAGATCCAGGGAATTATGCTCCTACAAAAAGTGAAGTTGTTAAGGAAATTGGGAATGGTTTTGTAAGTTATATTAAAGATTGGAAATTTAAAGATTCTAATTTGAAATATGCAATTGAATCTCTTTTATTTGTAACAATTTTCCCATACATACTCCCTACAACAATAAGAAGTCTTAATAAACCACTTACAGCGGAAGAAAAGAATAGGACTTATACAAAAACGGAAGATGTTCTTACTGGGTTAGCCATAGTTGCGGGTATTGGTGGTATTGTAATACAAGTAGTTGGATATTATCAATTAGCAAGACATGACAAAGAAGAATTTTTGCTAATACCTGTAACGACAAATGTTATTTCAGGGATATATGAAATCGGAAGACATCAGGTAGATAATGCTAAAAGAAGATTAATTGATAGAAATAAAAGAAGTTTAGATGATAAGCTTTAAATATTGTTTGTATAATATTACATTATGGCAGTAAATACTGGATTGATAGGAATTAATTTTAAAGAAGAAACAAAATATGATATAGACGAAGATTTTTGCGGTGATATTTATCTTACATTTACTGATTATGGATTAGATGTTTTTTCTAATGGAAATGGTGTTGATTATAAAGACCTTATAAATAATTGTGCTTTTATTCTAGGATATAATCAATTTAATGGGTTATATCTTTATTCAGTAAAAGAAAAACCGATTTTACTTTGCCATAAGGATGATAATGGAATGTATATAATTTCTAGTAATAAAAAAGAATGGTGGGATGATATAATGCTATTAAAAGATATGCCGGTATTTAAAAATGAGGCTATAAATATAATTCTAACTGACAATGATATAATAATTCCAAAGGTTTCTTTTAATAACGGAAAGCAAAATCTAGAGGAATTAGCTGGTGTAAAGATAGAAATAAAAAGGTAAACTTATTTTTAAATTTTCATTAAAGATTTCAATTCATATTCTATTTTTTTTGCCAATTCATATCTTGAAAAATGCAGTGACATTAGATAATCATTATATTTCATAACTATTTCTTTCGATTTTATATTTTTTGGAGTATCATTAGATAAAAAATAATTTAGAAACGTGAAAATATTTTTATTTTGAAGACGTAACTCTAAAATTGGGGTTAGTTCAGAAATCCTGTATCTTGCTTCATTTAAGTGTCTTTTATAAGTACGAATAATAGCATAATCAGGTTTTTCCTGTCTCTTTTCCTGCGATAATGCTTTTTCATGAATGTGAATATCATCTATCAATGGGATTAATTCTTCAATCAATGATTGCGTTGGTTTAATTTCTATATTTTCAGAATTAAAATTCTCTTGATAAGCTTTTTTTAATCTTTCTAAATGATGATGAGCTTTTTTTCTTGATTCAACTCTTGGTCCAAACAATACTGCATCTGGTGTTTTAGTAATATCTTCTGCCCGTTTTTTAATAGAGAAAATCTCGATTTGTTTTTCCCCTGAAATCCAAACAAGATGTTTTTTTTCTAGAACGCTATAATGGGCTGTGCCTTGTGCTCTAAAAAAATTTTTGAATCCTTTTCCAGGAATTATTTTTGGAAAATATACTGTAAATGACTGTCCTTGCGGATCTTTATAGTCTAATTTATTCTTATTGGAATGTTGTACAAATCCCGATATAATTTCTTCTAATTCCATTTTAAGTTTTTCAAAACATAACTTTTAAAAAGCTTTTGTTATCTTAGTTTATAAATATTGCTATTTTAGCCATTTTAAAATGGTAACATTTATATATTTTTCTTTATCCATATTGCGCCATGCAAAAACAAAAAATCTTCGGAATTTTAATTTCGCTCATAGTAATGGGTGTTTTAGTGATGGCTGGACCAGCAAGAGCCTATTCTTTGTCAATAGATAATATCAATGATGTAAACAAAGGCGGATTATTAAAATTTGATATTAAAGTTGATAGCGATCATGTTGATAAAGCTGAATTGATAATAGAATATTTTGCAAACAAAAATGGAAAAGAACAACCGCATGTTGATAAATTTGAATGTTTTATTGATGATAAAGGAAGTTATGAATGTGTAAGATATAAGGGAAGTATGAATAACCCTAAGACTTATGATGATATTCAAATTTGGATGTTAGGAACAAATTTAGGATATGGATATAATAATCCTGGATACGGTTACGGATACGGTTATGGTTATGGTTATGGATATCAAGAATCTGAGACTGATGGATTAACATACCATGTTGAATGGCAAACTCCTGAAAATTTACATCCTGGACAATATAGAGTTTTATTTAATGCTTACATCGATGGAAAGAAACTAAATGCAGTTGATACATTTAATGTTTTAACACCAACAGTACATGATGATGAAGATGAAAAAGATAATGATCACGATGATGAGAATGAAGTGGATGATGATAAAGAAGAAACTAATGATAATCATGGTCAAGATAAAGAAGATGAAGAAATTGATGATGATAAACATGAAAATAACGGAAAAGATGGAAAAGATGATGAGAAAGAAAAAGATAATGGGGAAAATCAAACTCCAGATGGAAATAATAATCAAAATGATAATAAAGAAAATAATGGAAAAGATGAAGAACATAAAAATGAACATGCAAATGATAATCAAATTAAACATGAAGAAGAGAATTCTGAGAAATCAAATAATGGAAATAATGATGAGTTAAACAAAGGGCAGGAAAAGAAAGAAGAATTACATGTAGAAGATATTGAATATGTTCCTACTCCAACTGTTCCAGTAAATAATGGACAGGAGAAAAAAGAAGAGAAGCAACAAGAGAGAAGTGATAATCAAGCTGCTTCTGGAGAGAAAGGAGAAAAAAAAGAGGTAAAAAGAGATGAAAGTAATTCTGAGCACAAAGAAGATAAGGGAAAAAAAGATAAATAGAAAAGTTTATAAATAGATGATTAAAAATATATTTTGTAATCATTATGTTGTAGTTGTAAAATGGGAAATAACAAAAGAAGATTAACAAGAAGTGCATTATTAGCTGCTCTATCGCTAGCTGTAGCTTCGCCAACAATGGCATATGCTAAACAAAAGACAATACCTAGTATTCCAAGTCAAACTCAAAGACTTCAACAAGTAGAAAAAGATCTTAGAGGTTTTGGATATAATGATCATGTTGAACCTGTTGAAAATATTGATACTACACAAGCTAAACCAGATACTCTAGATGATAAAGTAAATCATGATTTTGATATTGGTAAAGTATTTAGTGCAATTGGGTCTGGTGCTGTAGATATATTTGATTATTGGGGAAATAAGATAAATAAACCGAGACTTGTAAATAAGAATAAAATAGATAATTCTAAGAGAAATTATGATGTTCCAGTTCCCGTAGATAAACAAGCAAGATTGGTTGAAGAAAAAGATTTAGTACAAGGATTTGATGCTGTTACATTGATGAATGGTTCTATTCCAAGAGTAAGAATCCCAGATAATACAATTGTTATTAATAATAAAAGAGTTTTACCTGAAGGTTATAATGCTATAACAAAAGAAGGAAGTTTATTGACTGCTAGTTTTGAGTATGACCGAGAAAGAAATGAAGATATAGTTCATGTATCTGTTCCAGAAAAACCTTTAGTTGAAAGTGTAAGAAGTCAATTCTCTAAAGAAGCTCAGATGTTAGCTTCAGCTATGATAAAAGATGACAAACATGAAATAGATAGAAAGATGCAAACTGACATTATTGAAGTTCCTCAAAGAACAAGTTTTAGTGATATTAATGACCTTTATAGTGATAATGAAGTTGTAGATGAATTTAAACCATCTCAATTAGATAGCTTATTGCAAGATGCAGAAATAAAAGAAGTTAAAACAGAAAATTTAACAGATAATGTTGTTCCTAAAGGTTATGATCCTATTTCAGACAGTGGAAGTGTATTATTCTTAGAAAGAAGAATATCTCAAGAACCGATTAGAGTTATTGATAATCTTTTAGCAAGTAATAATATGTTAAGAAATAGAACTACATTTTCTGAATCAAAAGAAGATAAAGAATTTGTTTATGCTGTAAATCCAGAAAGAGCCTCTGAAATTTTTGATGATTACCAAAGATCACAAGATAGTCTAAGAGCAATAATAAAAGATTGGGTAGCATCTAGTCTAGACAATCCAGAAAATAGAACTTATTTACCTCAGGGAATAGAAATAGAAAATATTACTTTTAAAGAGGTTACTCCTGTTACATCTACAGTGAATAATCCATTTGATTTAGATGATCTATTAAAAACTCCTAAAGCTCCTTTCTTAAATGATTTAAAAAATAAGATTGATACTAAATCTTCAAAAGAAAGTTTTGCTTCTAATATACCAAAAAAGGAAAATATTTATACTACTAAAATCGATTCTGATACTACCTTTATTTATGTTAAAACTTCTGAAGAAAATCCTAAACAAGATACCATAAGTGAAGCTATAAGAAACCATAGAATTGGTGAAAAGTTAAGAGTAAATAATGATATTCTTTATGGAAAAAATGGAGATGTTAAAAGAGTTCTTGGATTAAATGGAATAGAAAATGATAGAAAAGTAAAAGCTGGCAAATATATTTACAGCATAGACGAGAAAGTTGTTGATCAACCAATTGCATCTGGAAATGGATGTGTTGGAAGCAATAATCTAGAAACCATAACAGGAAAATCTGATTCAGAAGTTCATAATGCAACTGTTCCAGTAATAGTTAGTCCTGCAAAAAATGAATATGCTACAGTAAATGAACCAAAACATAGAAGAAAAAGAGAAAGAGGATTACAAAAACTTAAATTTAAAGGAAAAGACAATGAAGACAGCAAATTTAGAAAATTCGATATTGATAAAGCTGAATTCTTGTTTGGTGAGAATAGCAAACTTTACGAATTTGTAACTAGGAGTTATGAAACCCATAAAAGTGAATATCATTATGGAAGCAGAAGCACATTAAGACATGTAAGATATGATTTTAGAAGAGAAACTAAAAAATTAGAAGATGCTAGAGGAATAAAAACTCCTGTAGCTATGAATATTTCTGATACTACGATTTATAAAATTTTAAAGGCATATACAAAATCTGAAATTGTATGAAATGGAATACTTTCATTATGAATTTCCTGGACAAAAACTTGTTCTTATAGGTACTGAAAAGGAACAAATAATCAAAACCATGGAATATTATTCTGCTAGATATGGTGTGGGCAATATAGTTATACCTACAGAAAATCAGATTAGAAATATATTAAAAATAGATATAGGATGTTCTTTTCCTCCCAAGGTTAATGATCAATCTTTTACAGCTGAAGTAAGAGATAATGTAAGTTTCGAGATATATAGCAATGCTTTTTATTATGTTAGATTTTTATCTGATAATTATGATAAAATAAATGAAAAAGGCAGTTTTAGATATAGAAGAGGAGAATTATTTAAATTTGATACTGGTTTAAAAGCTTGGGGGGTTTATTTATTACCCAAATACATAATGGAAGGATTAAGAGAATATAATTTTGATCAGCATGAAGCCCAGGTTATAGAATGGTTGAAGGGAGGAGATGGTGGAATGCAAACTCTTAGAGGAAAACCAAAATAAGAAAGTTTTTAAAATTAAACTAATTCTATAATTTTATGAAAAGATACTATTTGTTGTTAATCTTATTAATATTCCTAACTGGGTGTGTAACAAGTTTGGATGATAAAGTTGGAAAGGAAAGATTAGAGCTACAAATAAAAGATAAAATAAATGCTTTAAACTATTGCAATATAGATAAAGATTGTGTAACACATTCTTTTGGATGTCCTTTTGAATGCAACAGTCAGATAAATAAAAATAGTGATTTAAATGAGGTTAATGGATTAATAACATTATACAATGGAATGAATAAAGGTGAAGTTTGCATGTATCAATGTGTTCAACCTGAACCATTAAAATGTGTACAATCAAAGTGTGTTACTCAGTAGTTTTTTCTGTAGTTGGAACATGCACTCTAACTGCATATTTAATTTCATCTTCATTAACTGGAAGTTCTTCTCTTTTTTTTATTATTATTCCATTATATTTAGATTTTCTTGCATTGTTTATTGCTACAACTATTCTTTTATTTTCTTCCGGATCACTATATAACTCAGGATTTACAAAAACGTCTATATGGTGGTGTAATCCTAGTTGTTGTTTTATTAATGATTGATCTTTAATAGTATCTTCATGTGGAGTTAAATGAATTCTTTCTAATATTTTTAATGTGCTAATTTTTGCAGAAGGCAAACAACAATAATATATGTGCATAGGTAATTCATAATCTGTTCCGTTTTCAGATCTGTATCTAAAGCTAGTTTCATAACCACCATGTTTTAAAAGTTCGCGAAAACCGTCATTTTCAGGTATTTCAAGTAAAGCATCATCAATTGTTCTTGTTGTTTCCATATTGTTCATCTCCTTGTATAAATATAAAATGTATTATTTGATTGTAGTATTATAAAATCTATGTTATATTTATAAATATTTGTATACTACAGTATATAATTATCATTTTAAAATGGTAACATTTAAATATAAGTTGATTCATTCCAGAGTGGTAAAATGAAAAAGGTAACAATGAGTAAATTTTTAGGTGCAATATTAGCATTAATTGTCGCAGCTATAGTATTCTTTGCTGGACCTGCTAACGCAGTTCTAATTAATATGCCTGATAATTCTATAGCTAAGGTTGGAGATACATTTAGCTTTGATATTGATATTGACTTACAAGATAATAGCATGATAATAAATTCTGGTAATCTAATAATTGGATTTGATGACGGAAGTGCAAGAGATTGGATAAGTTGCGATATAAAGAACGGATATATCTGTACTAGAGATAAAAATGGAAAGATAACTAATTATAATAATGTAAAAATAACTGCAACTGGAGATGTAAGATTTGGATACGGTTACGGATATGGTTATGGTTATCAAACTGGAAAAGTAAAATATCATGTTGAATGGCAGATAACAGATGATGCAAGAGATGGAAAATATCAAGTAAAATTAACATTGAATACAAACAAAGGAAAATATGATAAAGAAGGAGAAATAGCTGTAATAAGATCAAGCGGAAGTTCACAAGGAAGTTCTAGTGGTGGAAGCACAAGCTTCTCAATATTTGATGTTGGAAATCTAAATGGATTAACTTTAGATGTAGAAGAGAATAGTGTAATAAACTTTGAATTAAATGGAGAAAAACATACGCTTGAAATTAATAATATATATGGAAATTATGTTGCGATGACATTTTACTCTGAGCCTGTTGATGTAAATGTTTATTTGGCAGAAGTTAAAGCTGTTGATATTGATAATGATGGAAAGTTTGATTTAACAGTTCATTTAAATAACATTCAAGATAATAATGCAGTAATAACATTAGAGCATATTAACAGACCTGATTTATTAAAGGTAACAGGAAGCAATTTGGTTGGAAATGAAGCCGTATTAAAGGTTTTAGATACAAATAAAGATAATAATGCAATAACAGGAGCAAGTACAGCTACTGTAGCAAAACAGAAATTACAAGAAGATCAAGTAATATCTGCTTTGATGGCTTTGATTGTTGTTTTAGTTGGATTGATATTCTTGATGATATTCGGAAAAAAGAATTAATTATTCTTTTGGTAATAATCTGTTTCTAGCTTCATTTAAATTTTGATAAGCTTTTTCTCTATTGGCTTCTATAAATGGTGAAGTAATTGTTGGTCCAGTAGTAGGATTCCAATAACTTTCAAGTATTCCATAATTTCTATTTACTGTATCTATATACTGTTGAAAAACTAAACCTTTCACCCGTCTATCTGTCATATCATGTGAGAATCCTGGAAGTTTAGATATTACTGATTGCCCTGTTGCTGTGGATAATACATCTTTTACCCTTCCTGCAGTTCTACTAATTGGAACTTTCATGCTAATTCCATCTATAAGTTGAATTTCATATTTTATATTTTGTTCATGTACAATTACAACATTTCCTATTACTCCAGATAAAAGTTGATCCATCCAGTTACTTAAAGATTCTCTTTTATTTCCAGCCATACTTTTTAATCTTGCGGATCTTCTTCCGCTTTCTGATTTAACATATCTTCCATAGTATTCCTTGTAAGCTGCGGTTTTTCTATATTCTTTTTGCCATTCTCTGTTTGCTGTTCTTCCTTTTTCTGTTTTAATCCATTTCTTTTGATATTCTCTATGATATGCTCTTGCTTTTGCTGGGTCTTTATAAGGCATACCCTCCATTTCCATTTTAGGAGATACTCCACCTGTGCCAGGAATACCCACTGATGCAAATAATTCAGGCATAACAAATCCATACATAATCCAGTAATATGATGCAGATGAAAACTCTGCTTCATAGTCATAAGGTTCCTTATATGTAGATATTACTGAACCATAAATTCCATAATCTATTTGATTTTGAACTCCTAAAGAAGATGCAGGATTATTTCCACTCGGATCGGTTAAAATTAATGGATTGTTATCAACATATTGATAACCGCCTTCAGTTGGTTTAAAAATATCATCTACTGAAATAAATTTTCCATTACTTGGGTTATAATACCTTGCATTAAAATAATTTAATGAACTTTCAGGATCATATTCCTTTCCTGTAAATTTATATTTCTCGTTTCCTTGAGATGAAAATGAAAGTCCTTTTCCGAATGGTAGGTAGTCTGATTTTGATTTAATATTTCCAAGATTATCTGTTTGTAATGAAGTTGAACCGATATTATCTGAATGATAATAAACAATGTTATTATCTTGTATTTTCGCTAATCTTGATCCTGAATAAATATAACTTATTGGAGAATTACTTTCAATTTGAGTTAATTCAGAAGTTTGAGATACAGCTTGATTAATAACAAATGTATCTTCATTTCCTGAAAAAAGATAACTAGCCGTATTATCATTAATAATAACTTGTAAATTGTTAAGTTTAATTCCACTTTGATAATTAACTACAAAATATTTAGCTGTGAAATTACTCAATTTTTCTTCTTGAATTATTTCATACTGATTATTTATTATAAACATTTCTTTATTGAAATCCTGATTAAAGTTATTTTGTATTAAAACTTGTAAGCTATTTTCATTAACATTAACATCTTTTATTTCTATAGAATTTAATTGGGCTGAAGAAAAAGGAATAAATAATAAAATAGCTACTATTAACACTACAATAACCTCTTTTTGCATAAATATAGTAAAATTTGATTAATATTAAAATTTATCTATCTACAATTTTAATAACATCGTGGTCTTTATCTATATACCCGATAAAAGCTATCTCATTTTTAACTGGAAGATGGTTCTTTATAGCTGTTGAATCTTCTGGTTTATAAAATAATGTTCCAAAAGATAAAATATTACCTTCAGGTGTTTTTCTTTGATAATAAACAGCAGATCTAATCCTAGGATGATTATCGAGAAGAAATATCTCAATCAAATCTTTATTTATATGTTTTAAAAGTACTTTTTGTCTACTAAGGTCCTCTCTTTCAACTTGCGCTTCTATTAATTCATCTAAATTTTCTGACATGTTAATAGCTTCAATTATATTGCTTCTCCCCAGAAGAAAATTTGTCCAGAATTAAAATCACCGTTGCATGGCTCTGGCATATTTAGTTTAAATGTTATTGATTGTTCTGCTCCTGGCGATAAAACATTTCCAAGAGAATAACCTCCAGGCAATAATCCATTTTGTATCATTTCTTGTCTTCCATTATTTGGAAGTCCACCCGATCCTGATCTTTCGTAAGGAATTGGACGATAACCTTCAATATCAGCATTTGGATTTCCTTTTGTATTATATGCTCCATTAACAGCATAATATCTGAAGTTAGATAATCTTAGAACATTGCTGTCTGGGCAAAGAGCTCCTGAACTTGAAATATCATAGAAATCAGTTCCTGAAATGAACATATCAAGTAAAACTCCTGAGCCTTGATCAGCTGCATTTTCTACTGACAATGTTCTTGAATATCCAATTGTTCCCGGACGAACATTTCCGAAATCAATTTCACCGTTTATGTTTAATCCTATTGTTGGATTGAAGAACCAATATTCTTGTTCGTCCATTGAAGCTTGATTTCCATCTAAATCTTCTGCTTCTACTGTAACGAAATATTCTCCGTACATTGATTCAGGGGTTTCCACTGTTAATGTACAGGTATACCATCTTGATGTTTGAGAATTAAATTTAACTTGAACTTTTTCGTCTATAAATGCACAAATAGGATCATCTGTTCTATCATTTATTTTACAGTTTGCTTCTATATCATTTCCTGGACCAGGAGAAGGACCAAGAGAAACAAATACATCTTTAACATCTTCTATTCCTGATTTGTCATATACAAATACATCCCATTTTATTTGTTCTCCTTCAAATGCATAATTGTTAATTCTTTCTACTAATTTTTGTCCACAACCAGAAACTCTACCAGGAGAATTACAATCATCTACTAAAATTCTTGAATTTGGATCTAAGAATATTAATATTGGGAATTCTGATGAAACTATTGGAGTTGTACCAATGCCTATTGTTGATGTTGAAAGTTTTGTTAATTTTCCAGTTTCATCTGTAATTAATATTGGTGGACATTCATTTTCTTCTTCTATTTTACATGTTGATGAGCAGCCATCACCTGAAATTAAATTTCCATCATCACATTGTTCATTATCTTCTTTAATTCCGTTTCCACATATTGGTTGTTGTTCACAATCACCATCATAACTATCAATTAAGCTATCACAATCATTGTCCTTATGATCATTACAAATTTCAGTTACTGGATCTATATTCCCAGTACATTGTGAAAATTCATTAAATGAACACGTATTTGAGTTACAAGTTCTTTCTTTTGTTCCAAGTTGACATTCACCAACATCTGTAACTCCACAACTTTCAACTTGTTTTTCATTTACTGAGCAAGAAGCATCACAACTTCCTTTCACACAAGAATAGGATGAGAATTGATCACTTACACAGCCACATGAGGTGGAACAGTAACCTAGATTATCTCTATTTCCTGTTTTGTTGCCAATACATGATGTTATTGATTGAGAACAATATTGGTTGTTGTTTGTTGATGGAAGTTCGCAAGATTCATTTCCATTTACTTTTCCATCACCACAGAATTGTTGAGGTTGACATACATTACCTTCATCTACACTTCCATCGCAGTCATCATCTAGTTGATTACAAATTTCATTTCCTGGAAGAATTGCTCCAACACATTGTCCAAATGATCCGAATGAACATGAATTACCATCACATGTTTTTGTTTTATTTCCGAGTTTACATTCGCCAACATCTGTTACTCCGCAGCTTTCTGTTTGGGTTTCACCTGGATTACATTGAGCATTACAACTTCCTTTTTGACATGCAAAATTAAATTGATCATTTACACAGCCGCATTGAGAAGAACAATATCCGAATAAATCTCTTGAACCTGTTTTGTTGCCTTGACAGGAATTTGTTGATTGTGAACAGAATTGGTTGTTGTTTGTAGAAGGAAGTTCGCATTGTTCATTTAAAGTAACATTGCCATCACCACAGAATTGTTGAGGAACACAAACATTATTTTCATCTACTAAGCCATTACAATTATTATCTTTGCTATCACAGATTTCAGAAGAAGGTTCTATATTTCCAGTACATTGTCCATATGAATCCCATTTACATTGATAGTTACAAGTTCTTGTTTGAGTGCCTAGTTGACATTCTCCAGTATCTGTAGTTCCACAAGATTGTGCTTGAACTTGTCCTGGAGGATCACATTCTTCGCCTTGTTCTAATTTATTATTTCCGCAAACAGGAATTGTTCCACATATATTATTTTCATCTATTAATCCATCGCAGTCATCATCTAGTTGATTGCAAATTTCATTTCCTGGTAATATTTCACCTACACATTCAGTAAAAGAATCAAATTGGCAGGTTACTTCATAACAACTTGCTGTTTTAGTTCCTAGTTTACATATTCCAACATTATTGAATCCGCATGTTTCATTTTTAATTTCGTCTGGATTACAAGTTGCTCCACATGAATTTTTTACGCATGAGAACGAGAATTGATCTTGAACGCAAGAACATTGTGATGCACAGTAACCATAACTATCTCTAGAGCCTGTTTTATTACCTGCACAAATATTTGATGATTGAGAACAATATTGGTTGTTGTTTGTTGATGGAAGTTCGCAAGTTTCATTTCCATTTACTTTTCCATCACCACAGAAGTTATTTGGAGGGCAAATATTATTTTCGTCTGTTTGTCCATTGCAATTATCATCTAAACCATTACAAATTTCATCTTTAGGTAATACTGCCCCTACACATTGCCCTTGATTAAATTGGCATGAATTAGAATTGCATGTATCTGTTTTTGTTCCTAATTTACATATTCCAACATTTGAAATACCACACTGTTCTACTTTTGTTTCTCCAGCTGAACATGAAGCACCGCAATAATCTTTTTTGCACGAATAGGAAAATCCATCTGAAACACATGAACAGACAGCTGAACATACGCCAAGTGAATCTCTAGTTCCAGTCTTATTTACCAAACATGATGATGTTGATTGAGAACAATATTGGTTGTTGTTTGTTGATGGAAGTTCGCAAATTTCATTATTATTTATTGTTCCATCACCGCAAGTTGGAAGAGGAACACAATTTTCATCAACTTTGCCGTCACAATCATTATCTTTGTTATCGTTGCATATCTCTTGAACTGGATCAATATTTCCAGTACATTGTGAGAAATCTCCGAATGAACAACTATTGTCATTGCAAGTTCTTTCTTTTGTTCCAAGTTGACATTCTCCAACATCTGTAACACCACATGATTCAACTTGTTTTTCTCCCTCAGAGCAAGTTGCTCCACATGAATTTTTTGCACATCCAAATTTTGGAGTATCTTGAACACATTGACATTGAGCATTACAATCTCCTGCTAGATTTATGAATCTGCTAGATTTATTTCCTTGACATATAATATCTGTTGGATTTGGACAGTAAGAATTATCTTTTGTATTTGGATATTCACACTGTTCATTTTGTTCTATTCTATTATTACCGCAAAACTCTTCTTTGCAAACATCACTTGTATTTTCAACTTTAATTAAATCTATTATTGTGAATTTATTAAAAGAATCTCCTATTTTAAGTTCTGGGTTGCAATTCAATATGAAAGTTGCAAATGTATCTTCTATCGGTTGTTTGTTTCCATGAAAGATTTGGCCGGCTGTTACTTTAAATGTTACAATTTTAGGTAATGTTTCTTGATTAATATTTTTTAATGTAAATATCACTTTATCTTTCTCTACAGAATCTACAATTATGTTATTCGGAAAAGCAGGCATATCATCTATGTTTGATAATGGTAAGAATTCAGGATGAGACATTATCCATTCCATATCAATCAAACGAGAAGAAGGAACATCTTGAGGATGCTCTCCGTTAAAGGCATAAATATCAACATCAAAGTCAGATTCATTTGGAAGATCAAGATGCAATGGAACTTGTAAAGTAATTAAACTATAACCTAGACATTTACAATCTGTGATCGGAGGAGTGGGAATTGCTGTTGTTGAAGTTGAAGTTGAAATTATTATGGAAGCAAATATTAAGAATACTAAAAGATATATAAATCTAGTATGCTTTATCACCCTTTTACCACCCCTATTTTAGATATATTTATAAAATTAACTAGAAAAAGTATTTAAATATATATGTTGTTACTAAAAGTATAGGAATAGATTTTATTTTTTAAATAAAGAAGAAATTTTATTTATCTTATCTCTCAAATACTTTGATTTTATTATAGGTTTTCTTTCTATTGAAATTTCTGCTGATATTGATTCTTTATCGTTATTGAATATTATTGGTATGTTAATTGTTTTAAAGCTGATAAAGAGCGGTTTTGTTTTTACATTGACTTTTATTTCTTCATTTGGATCTAGGTATTTTTTGTTTAAATTAAAATAATACTCTTTTGATTTAGGCATATTTAAAAATACTTTATATTCGTTTGTGTTTTTGATAATTATAGAACCTTTAGTATCTTGTATTTTAGCTGGAGCAACATAGATGTTAATAGCATTTGTTGTTGGTATTAAGATTAATAAAAATAATAGTAAAAATATTTTCATACAGCTTCTCCAGATATTAATACAGCTTGGTTACTTGCATAAGAGCCTATGCATGGTATTGGAACAGATAATTGTAATCCTAAGATCATAGAATCTGTTGTTGATAGAGTTGTATTTAAGATAAGTTTTCTGTTTGATATATTTGCTGGTTGCTCATAAGGTATTGATTCATAACCAGTTGTAGTTAAGATACCTTTTTGTGCATAATATTTAATATTTGTTAATCTTAAAACATTGCTGTCTGGGCAAAGAGCAGAGGGAGTTAGACTATCTGCTAAATCTTTACCACTGATTTTAAATCTAATAAGAATGCTATCTTCTCCAGTGTTATTTATTGTTATATTATTGCTATACACTATACTTCCGGCCGGAGCATTTGGAAATGTTGGATTTGAAGATAAGCTGATTGATAAAGCTGGATTGATAAAATTCTGTTCTATGGTTAAGTTTGCTGTTTGGTTTGATTTGTCTTTTACATTTACTCTGAAATCATATAAACCATGAGCAAGATTTATTGGTTCTACTGTATATATGCATAGATAAACTCTTTGTGTGAATGAAGTGTTATATTGCAAAGCACAATTAGATTCTATGCTGTCATTTAAAGAAAAATAAACGTCTAATATGTCTTGAGTGCCATCTGGATCGGTTACATTTACCTTATATCTAAATACTTCTCCTTGGAATGAATAATTATTTGGATGTGGATTAGATAAATTTCTTTCTAATAAGGTTATTGTCGGTTTTTGGTTGGTTGTAGTAAAACTTAGTGGAATGTTTATTGATGATGCAGCTAAAACTATGCCGAAAGAGACTAATAAAATTAGAAGGAATACACTCTTTTTTTGTAGGTTTACCACTTTTTTCAATTTTTTACCTCTCTTCATTATAAAAATTAAATAAAAAATTAAATTGCTTCTCCCCAGAACATTATCTGTCCTGAGCTAAAGTCTCCGTTGCATGGTTCAGGCAAGGCTAACTTGAAAGTTATTGCTAACTCTGCTCCTGGTGATAAAACATTTCCCGATGAATAACCACCTGGAAGTTTGCCATTATGAATAATGTCTTGTCTTCCATTATTTATTTTTCCGCCTGTTCCGGTTACTTCATATGGAATTTTCCTATAACCTTCTGAGTCTGCTCCTGGATTTCCTTTTGTAGAGTATGCTCCACTAGTTGCATAATATCTAAAGTTTTTCAGTTCAAGTTTATTACTTGTTGGACACTTTGCTCCTGAATTTATTGGATCATAAAAGTCGGTTCCTGATATGAACATATCAAGTAAAACTCCGCCTATTGGATCTGCATTATTTTCAACTAATAGTGTTTTTGCATATCCAATAGTTCCTGGGCGTAAGTCTCCAAAGTCAATTTCACCATTTATATTCAAACCAATTACTGGATTTAAGAACCAAAATTCATTCTCATCAATGGAAGATTTCTTTCCATCTAAATCTTCTGCTTCTACTGTGATGAAATATTCACCATACATTGATTCGGGAGTTTCTACTGTTAATGTACAGGTATACCATCTTGATGTTTGGGGATTAAATTTAACTTTTTCTGTTTCTCCAATAACCGCGCATGGATCATCTGTTCTTTTATTTATTTTACAATTTGCTTCTATGTCATTTCCTGGACCGTGAACAGGGCCGATTGAGACAAATACATCTCCTAGTTTTTCGATTCCATTTTTATCAAATGCGAATACATCCCAGGAAATTTGTTCGCCTTCAAATGCATAATTGTTAATTCTTTCAACCAAGATTGTTTTATTTATTCTTCCAGGTTCATTGAAATCATCATAGGTAATTCTTCTAGCTGGATCCATCCATAATAATACGGGGAATCTTTCTGTTGCTGTTCCTATTGATTGTGCTTGTTCAACTTGATTTAGTTGAGGAGATCCTTGCACACCTAAACCCGGTTTTGATTTATCATAAATGCAGACTAAATCTTTTTGGCAGATTGAATTACATCCGTCTCCTCCAATATTATTTCCATCGTCACATTCTTCTCCTTCTTCTAATTTTCCATTGCCGCAGACTATTTTACAAACATCGCCTTCGTCTACCTTTCCATCGCAGTCATCATCTAGTTGATTACAAACTTCTTCTCCAGGTAATATCTCTCCTACACATTCACCGAAATTGCCGAAATTGCATGAATTGCCGTCGCATGATTTTGTTTTATTACCCAACTTACAGATTCCAACATTGTTGAAACCACAGCTTTCAACTTGTTGTTCGCCTGGATTACAAGTTGCACCACAAGAACCTTTTACACATTTTATATCAAATTGATCATATGCACAGCCACATGAAGCTGAACAGAATCCTAGATTATCTCTAGAGCCCGTTTTGTTATTAAAACATTGTGTTTGTGTTTGTGAACAGAATTGGTTGTTATTAGATGATGGAGGTTCACATTGTTCTGTATTGTTGTTTACAATATTATCACCACAGAATTCTTTTTGACAGATTGATGAGCAACCGTCTCCGTTTGCTAAATTTCCATCGTCACATTGCTCATTTGTGTCTAAGATTCCATTACCGCAAGCTGGAACATAACAAACATTACCCTCATCTACTTGTCCATCACAGTCATCATCTAGTTGATTGCAAACTTCTTCTCCAGGTAATATCTCTCCTACACATTCTCCAAAGTTTCCGAAGTTACATGAGTTATCATCACAACTTCTTGTTTTATTTCCAAGTTTACATATTCCAACATTGTTGAAACCACATGATTCAACTTGTTGTTCGCCTGGATTACATGTTGCGCCACAACTTCCTTTTTGACATGCAAATGAGAATGAATCTATTTGACATTGACATATTTCTGAACATGAACCAAAAGAATCTCTAGAGCCTGTTTTATTTCCTTGACAGGAATTTGTTGATTGTGAACAGAATTCATTATCATTTGTTGAAGGTAATTCGCATTGATCATCTCCATTTACTTCTCCATCACCGCAAACAGGAACTGGTGGGGGAGTAAATCCTTCTGTTCTATCTCCTTGTCCTTGAGTTGGATGTTGATCAATTGGATTATTTTCATCTTGGTCTGTTTCATAAATTAATTCATATGCATCACATGTTCCACCAAAAGAAGAAAGTTTTATGTAAAAATCAGTTGAATTTGGTAATACTCTATAACCGACTATTTCATCAATAATTCCTTGCTGTTCAACTACAAAGTTAGCTGAGCCATTATCATATTTTACTCCGCCACCAACATTTTCATCAAAATTATCTGTGAATGAATCATCATCATCTAAATCATGAACTAAATAAAGCTCATATATCCCATTTCCAATTCCTCCTGGAGATCTATCTTCTATAAAAAATTCAACATCTCCATTATCTTCTCCATCAGAAGGAAGATTATTAATGTAAATTTTATATCTAACTAAAGTTGTACATGCTCCTGAGTTTCCAGGACTGCAATCTAAATCTCCTTCCTGAGCTGGAGTATCAAAATAAGTTGTTCTGAAATAAGCATAAGTTCCATCACAATAAGAATATCCTTTGTCAATATCCATCCAATTTTCACCAGTACCATCTTCAGCAGGATCAGAAGCCCATTGAACAAATTGGCCATCAGATGGCCATGAAGCGGAAGTTATTATTTGTGGAGAAAATGTTATTCTCGGACTTGAACTTGTAGCAGAACTAACTAAAAATGTTGTTATTGATATTATAATTAAATATATTGATAGAGTAATTATTGTCCTCTTTTGCATTTTGTGTTGCCCCTTTATTATTCATTACTGTTATCACCTCTAATCACCTCTGAATATTAAAATACAAAAAAAGTATATAAATATAGATAGTGCCACTAGGGTAGACAGATTGTTTAGTGTAATATATGCTTCAATAAGTTTACATTTTAAAGGTTATTAGAAAAACAGAATGTTATAGTTATTTTAAAATATTCATTCTAAAGTTTAAAGAAAAAAAGAAAAAAGTTTATACAGCTTCTCCCCAGAACATTATCTGTCCTGAGCTAAAGTCTCCGTTGCATGGCTCTGGCAATGCTAACTTAAATGTCATTGCTAGTTCTGCTCCTGGACTCAAAACATTTCCTGCAGAATATCCGCCTGGAAGTAATCCATTATGGATAATGTCTTGTCTTCCGTTGTTGACTGCGCCACCTGTTCCGGTTACTTCGTATGGGACTTTCCTATAACCTTCTGAGTCTGCTCCTGGATTTCCTTTTGTAGAGTATGCTCCACTAGTTGCATAATATCTAAAGTTTTTCAGTTCCAATACGTTGCTGTCTGGGCATTTTGCTCCTGATGAGCTAGGGTCATAGAAGTTTGTTCCTGATATGAACATATCAAGTAAAACTCCACTTCCAAAATCTGCATCATTTCCAACTGTTAATGTTTTGGAATATCCTACTGTTCCAGGTCTTAGTGTTCCAAAGTCAATGTCTCCGTTAACTGTTAATCCTATTACTGGATTGAAGAACCAGAATTCTTGTTCGTCTAATGCTGCTTGATTTCCGTTTAAATCAGTTACTTCTGGAGATACCCAGTATTCTCCGTACATTGATTCAGCTGTTTCAACTGTAAATGTACAGTCGTAGTATGCAGCTGTGTGATCTGGTAGATGTTTTAGTTGTTCTTCAAGTATTCTTGCATTACATGATGAATCTATTCTTTCTTCATTTTGTATGATATGACTTATTTTACAGTTTGCTTCTATGTCATTTCCTGGACCTTGGGTTGGGCCTATATTAACAGACACATCTCCTATTTTTTCTATTCCGCTTTTATCCATAACCAAAACTTTCCAGTGGATTTGTTCTCCTTCGAAAGCATAATTTTGTATTCTTTCAACGAGTTTTTCTCCACCTTCACTCACTCTTCCAGGTTCATTGAAATCATCTGTAACAATTCTATGATCACACATCCAAATTAATGGAACAAAGTCTTCTGTGTTAACATTTATGCCAACACCTGTTCCTATTTCTGTAGCTTTTACAGGCATCATTGATATTGCCATGAATATCGCTACTAATATTGTAAATAATTTTTTCATATTACTGCCTCCTTTTTTATTATAGATATAATTATTAGAATTAATTTTTGTATTCACCATCTTTTTAGTAATATATTTCACCCCCGTTTATCGAATATGAAATAAGAAATATGGACGTAAAAGTATATAAATGATGATGGTACTACTATATTAAAGGGATTAAGCTGTTTTAAAATTTACTGTTTTCTCAGCTTTATTATTGGCATAATCTGTTGCTATTATCTTGATTTTGTGATTTCCAGCGGGAATTGTTTTTGTGCTATTGAATGAATTACAGTTATGGCACAAACTTCCTGTATTGCTATTATCTAAGATATATTCTAGGACTTTAACTTTTTCTGATAATGAAACCCTAATTCTTGTATTTTTTGGATATGTATTTGCTTCTAATGGTGATTGTATATTCATATTTGGAACTGAGGTGTCTGCCATTAAAGTAACTGGATTTGAAGCTACACTTGTTCCTGATTTATCTGTTATTTTAAAGAAATATTGTATTTGCTTTCCATTTAAGCTTGATATATCAATAAATTTAGAGCATTCCATATTCTTTCCAGATTGGCAGTTTGTTAAAGAAACTTCAAAGAAGACGGATGTTCCATAAAACAAGCTCATTGATTTAAGATTTTCTTCTGTGTAGATAACTTTAAAGTTTCCATTTGTAGCTAAATCTGTTTTTAATGGGAATGTTCTTAATATTAATGGCTTTTTTGAATCTGTTGTAAATAGGATATTGAAGGAAGCTTGATTTCCTGCTTTATCTTTTCCTTTTATTGTTACATTATGTAATCCATCTTGGAATGTTACAAGTTTATTAAAGTTTGAACAAGAACTGCATAATTGTTTGGGTTTTGGTGTATGTTCATTCATATCTATATAATTTAATAAAACTAACTCTGAAGATGAAATGTCAAATAATGCTTTAGTTGATCCATAATCTTTGTTTTTTGGGTCGCGAACAGTTAGTTGTGGAGCAACTGTGTCAACTTTTATCTTTATCGATTTTGAATTAATTGAGTTAACTGCATCTTTTAATGTGAAGAAAAATTCTGTTTCTCCTTGTGGAAGATTGTTAACTTTTATTGTACATTGCTGACTTCTACCAGAAGGACAATCTTTTTTTGAAACTGATTGAATTGGATTTGAAGATGATTTATAATTTAATATTAAATCTTTAAGATTATCTTCATTATAATTTATTGTAAATTCTCCATTTGAAAATGAATTTGGCAATGGAAGAATTTTATTGACCTTTGGAATTTGAGTATCTATTATTATATTTAAGGAAGTTGTTTTAGTATTCTGATTTGAATCGGTTGCTTTAAACATTAAAGAATGTTTTCCATCATTATATATTTTAACCCCGGTATATGTTGTACACTTTGAGCAAAGTTTTTGGAATGATCCTGAGTTATCTGAAACAAATAAATCAGCTGCTTCATTTAAATCTATATCAATTGTTGTAGATTTTGAAGGATATGCTGTGCCATTTACTGGGGTATTAATTGTTATTGTAGGTGGATTAAGATCTGTTCCTCCACCGCCTCCACCACCGCCACCTGCTTGGCAAGAACAAGATGGTTTTGCTGATGAACTAAAACAATCTTGGAATGGTTTAGTAGAAATGCAAAGTTTACAACAAGTGTCTTTACAAACAGTTCCCGCCCTTCTTCCGAAAGCATCTCCTAAACTTTTTTCACCCTTAGAAGTACATTCCCAATATTGATTTTTAGCATATGCATTAACTCTTTCTGCAATTATAATAGAAGATAATGTTAATATGATTACAGTTAATATTATGAATATAATTTTATTTTTCATTTTTATTATTCTATTTTTTTGTCTTTTTATTGATTTATGTATTTTAATTTATATTTTAAAAAAAGAAAAAAAATTGGTTGTTTTTACAACCTTATATTGCTTCTCCCCAGAACATTATCTGTCCTGAGCTAAAGTCTCCGTTGCATGGCTCTGGCAATGCTAACTTGAAAGTTATTGCCAATTCAGCACCTGGTGACAAGATGTTTCCAGCAGAATATCCGCCTGGAAGTATTCCGTTAAAGATTATGTCTTGTCTTCCGTTGTTGACTGCGCCACCTGTTCCGGTTACTTCGTATGGAATTGATCTGTAGCCTTCTGAATCAGATCCAGGGTTGCCTGTTGTGGAGTATGCTCCTTGTGTTGCAAAGTATCTGAAATTATCTAATTTCAATACGTTGCTGTCTGGGCATTTTGCTCCTGAACTTGCTGGGTCGTAAAAGTCTGTTCCTGATATGAACATATCAAGTAAAACTCCACTGCCTGCGTCTGCATTATTTCCAACTGTTAATGTTTTGGAATATGCTTGTGTTCCTGGGCGTACAGTTCCAAAGTCGATGTCACCGTCTACACTTAGTGCAATTACTGGATTGAAGAACCAGAATTCTTGTTCGTCGAATGCTGCTTTCTGGCCATCTAAATCTTCAACTTCTGCTGCTACCCAGTATTCTCCGTACATTGATTCAGGGGTTTCCACTGTTAATGTACAGTCGTAGTATGCTGCTGAGTTGTCCGGTAGATGGTATAATTGCTCTTCAAGTATTCTTGCATTACATGTTTTATCTATTTTGTCTTCTCTGTCTAATACATAGTCTAGTTTACAGTTTGCTTCTATGTCATTTTCTGGTGCTCTTGAGCTTCCTAGAGTTACAAATACATCTTTTATCTTTTCGATGCCGTTTTTATCTAAAACAAGCACTCTCCAATGTATTGATTCTCCTTCAAATGCGTAGTTATTTAGTCTTTCAACTAATTTATCTCCGCAATCTGAAACTCTTCCAGGTTCATTACAATCATCTCTTACAATTCTGTCGTCACACATCCAGATCATAGGTACAAATTTTTCTGTGTTTATGTTTATACCTACACCTGAACCTACTTCGTTACTTCTTACTGGAATTGCTGTCATGACTAGAAGTAATGCTACTAAACCTACTATCACTTTTTTCATCTTTTTTTCCTCCTCTTTGAGTTCTTTTTATCTCCACTTTGAAAAGTGGATGGTACCAAACCTACCTAGGCTGGTTTGTCTGATTAAGACTATGATTAGCTACTAGGTAGCTAGTTTAGAATCACCTTTTTTTTAAGCTAGTAAATTGAGCCTATGTTAGCTTCATACAAGCCTTTTATATAAACATTATCACTCTTTAGTTTATATATTCTAGAATACAAAAACGTAGTATCTATATGAAACCTATTTATAGTGGTAAAATTATTGATTGTTAAAAATTTTGATAGTATGGGGGTCAATATGCCCTTTTATAAAAATGTGATAAAAACATAACATATAAAAAGATGATGTTGTTATCTATTGAAAGTATGATAAAAATCACTAGTAATGAGTTTTGTAATGTTGTAGTTGTTACAAGGAAATAATTTATTCTATGTTTTAACCATTATTTCATAATTAAAAACTAATTTAAATCGTGTTTTAATAACTTATTTTGATGAAATACCAATTTAAATTAATATTAAGGGTTTTTTTTGCTTTTATTCTTAATCCAATCTTTTGGTATTGGATACTCATATGGCCAAGTATAATCTTGCCTTATATTTTGTTAAAAATTTTCGGATTTGATGTTTCACTTTCCATGAATATTTTTACAAATATTTTTACAATCTATTCTGGAAATTATGCTTTAGAATTTGTTGAAGCTTGTGTAGCTAGCTCTGCTTATTATTTACTTACTTTATTGATATTAATGACAAAAGACATACCATTTAAAAGGATGTTAAGGATGTTTATAGTTGGAAGTTTATTGATACTGGCTATGAATATATTCAGGGTTGTCTTGATAATAACGGTTTTACTGACTTTTGGGGGAAGTTGGTTTGATATCATTCATCTAACGTTTTGGAAATTGGTTAGTACTTTATATGTATTTTTGGTGTGGATATTGTTAATAAGATGGTATAAGATTAATAATATTCCGATTTATAGTGACGTAAAGTATTTATATAACGAGGCTTTTAAGAAAAATCATGATAAAAAGAAAAAAAAGAGATAAAGTTTTGTTAATGAGGAATGCAAATCTTGTTTTATTTGCTCTTATGATATTAACTTATGGGTTTACCTTAAATCTATTTAATCCAGCGGAAAGTATACAGAGATCACCAATACGTCCAGAACTTATTGTTGGTTTTATTGCTATATTTTTTATATTCTTTATAGCTTGGATTATAACCCTAAAGGGTTTTTTTATGAGTTAGTTTTTTGATAGATCATTAAATCTTCTGTTGTTAACTTTTGCTTATTTTTCAATTTTTCTTCTACATTCCTAAACTTCTGTTTTAAGATTGCCTGATCTTCATCCTTTTTTTGTTTTAATTTTTCTCTTCTGATATCATGCTCTTTTTCATCTATGGTTCTTATTTTGTTTATTTTGTCTTTTATTTGTGCAATTATTATAGAATATTCTTTTTTCTTTTCTATGAAATTATTAAATGCCGCTTCTTGTTCTTTTTTTATAATTTCTATCTCTTTTGATGATTTAAAGAAATCTTCATAATCATCTTGAGATTTATGGTCTCTTATTTTAAAGATTAATTCTCTGAATTGTTTTCTTTTTGCTTCTATTTGTTTTGACAATGTGTTTTGTTCATCAATAATTTTTGATATTGAAACAGATTCTCTTAATTTCTTTTTAAGCTCATTTACTTGTTTCATCATTTTTTTTTCTGTTTCGAATGATACTGCATCTGTTTGAATTTTCATTTCTAAAGACTCAAGTTTATTTTTTAATTCAGAAGGATCAAAATCTAAATGTAGTTTTTGAATAATTTCTTTTTTTGTTTTATTAAGTTGTTTAGCTTTTTTAATAAGATCTTCTATCTCTTTTTTAAGTTGATATTTGTTATTTTTAATATTTTGTGATATTATATTTGATTTATCTTTTGATGATTTAATAACTTTTATTTCCTTTATCTTGTTAGAAATTGTTATTTTTAGATCCTCTTTTTTTTTAAACCATTCTTCTTTTTCCTTAGATATCTTTTCTAGTTTAATTTTTAGTTCTTTTATTTCATCTTTTAATGTTTTTAGTTCATCGCTTTTCATTTTAATATGCATTTGATATATAATAGGCAATTAATGTAATTTCTTCCTATTTTTAAAGATTATGTAACTGTTAAATATTACTACTAATGCCATTAGAATTAAGGTTAGAATACCTATGAAGATAAAGGTTTTTACATTTTCTTCACCTGGGAAAATTGTTGGAAGCCTTAATCCTGTTTCATTCTTTGTTTCATTTTGTTGAATTGGTAATTGAACTGTAACATTTGGCTGAGTTTTGTTTATTGTCGGAATGGTAGGAATACCTTCAGAACCGCCTCCTCCACCTGGGCTGCCACCGCCTCCGCTTCCAGGGCTTCCTCCACCTGGTGGGGAGTTTGTTATACACCCTGTAGGAGAATCTGTTGTTAGATTAATATTATTAATTCCTCTTTGAGTTATTTGTTTTGATGTGATAAGCACATTATCAATGTAAATGTCTATCATATCTTGAGATGAAAATCCTTGGACAGTGTAATTATAGAAGTTATTTAATGAATTTGAAATAAATGTTCCACTATCTATTGCATTATGAACTCTAAATTCTATTGGTGTATCAACTTGTGTAAATATCCCTGAAGGATAAACACTTGGATTGCAGATAATATTACCATAAAAGTTTTCATGATCTAAATATTCTTGTCTAACTAAAATTGCTCCTTCATTGTTTTTTAGATCTATCACTGTAATCGGTCCGAAAAATGAATTATTATATAATAATCTATAGAACTTTTTTCCAGTTGGTAATGCTGTTAATGTATTAGATGGAGCACGGAAATTTTGATCAAATACAAATTTAGTGTTGGCAGTACCTCCTAAAACATAAATGCCTGTACTAATTCCTTCTAAGTTATTTGTTATTACAAGATAATCTGGGTAACTAACTGAATCATCTGTTGTCCAATCTGGATCAAAATCGGAAGTAGATGCATTAATTTCTGTAGTTTGAATATTTATTTCATTAGCTATTTGTTTTGTAGTAAATGTCCCTGAAGATGGAAATGTAATCGTTATTGTGCTTGTATGATCTGTATAAAAAACCATTAATTGTAATGTTTCTCCTGCATTTATTGTATATGGCTCATGGTTTCTAGCTATAATTCTTGTATAGTTAAGTACAGAACCACCAAGGCCACGCATTTTTGATAATATCAATGCATTTTCATAATCTCTTGCATAAATATATGATGGTCTAAGGTTTGTTGAAGGATCATATGGCTTATCATACTCATATGGAAGATTTGTATTTAACTTTTTGAATACATCTTGCTTGTTTAATATGTTTGGAACTGGTTTGCCAATATCAAATTCTGATTGATTAACCCATGCATAATCTATTGTTTTTCTTCCATTTTGTATAATTTGACCATTTGAAGTATCTTTATACATAAAGTATAAATTTTTATTATTAATTAAATAAAATTGGGTTAATAAAAATTCTTTTCCTCTATCTGTTGATTGGTAGTAATCTTCGGCGCCAATTAAATAGAATGTTTTATTATAATTTAATGACATATTTAATACCTGAACTGAAAATGTAGCAAAATATAGTTCATAGTATGAAACTTGAATATTTTTATTTATCTTATCATAATATTCATATGGATACCAAATTTCTAATAAAGTATCATTAATATATTGTATGTTCTTTTTTAAATAAAGATTATTAAAGAACCAGGTTGGGTGTATGAAGTTTGCTATAACTTTAAAATCTCTTCCAGAATAAACATCTAAAGAACTCTTAAATAAATTGATTCCATCATACATTTCTTGAATTCTTGGATGATTGCTATCTAAGGGAATGTTAAGATACTCATGAGTTTTATCATAGTTTAGATCTGTTGGTGGATAGAAGAATGCGTTATCAAAGAACATTGCTTCTCTTTGAACGCCATTAATGTTTAATAAGTTTAAAATTTGAACTGTTTCATAATCAAACCATAATGGACTTGTTATATTTGATGCTTTCCAAGTTGCAAGCCAATAATCTGGAATTCTTGATTGATCTAGTGAATTTGCTGTAGCAGGAGGATTACAAACTGGAGAACAGGCAGGATTATAACCACGGGTATTAAGAAAAGTTCCAGAAACATCATAGTAAGAATCATCTTGGATATAATGTAAATAAAAGTCTTCTATATTAGTACAACCACCTATATTTAAGCAATAATTTGGAATATCTATAGACTGTTCATTGTCTGTATAAGCTGTCGGGTTTTTATATAATGAAACTCTTATTTGTGGATTTGTTTGTTTTAATAAAGGAGCATATGATGTATGTGAAAATGCTAAATCATAATGTTTGGCTTTAAAAATTGTATCTTGATTATCTAAATCTTGTTTTAAATCATATAAAAATAATTTAATATGTGGGTAATTTGAACAAGTTCCATCATCTTGAACATAATAAGGAGATGGACAACCACAAGCTGTACTATTTTGAGTTAATAATCCTTCGTTGCAATATAATGGGAGAGTTGTTGAACATTGATCTACTAAAGTTCCATCTACACAAACAGATGGAGCTCTTTTTAATGGAATTTGTTGAGTTAGGGTTAAAAATAGGATTACTAAAATTGCAACTAATAAAATTACAATATCCTTTGTGTATTGTTTATTTTTTTTCATTTTTTATTAATAAATCTATAGCTGATTCAACAAAATGAGAACGATTACGAAATTTTTTATTTTTTAGAATTAAATCTATCTCTTTTATTATTTCTTTGTCTAAGGTTATTGAAATACGTTCTTTCATAGTATTATTTTATAATATTTAATCATATAAAGTAATACTTTTATTATTTAAAGGTTTGGTTTTTGTAAAGAAAGAAGATAAGGTAAATGGATCAGAAATTATTTTTAGATAGAAGGATAATTATAATAAACCAATATTAGAATGTTTTTGAGCCCAATCAATTAAATTTTTATATCTATCTTGGGGAGTATCTATGCCCACTAATCCCCCATATTCTACAACAACTTTAGCTTTAAAGTTAACGGAAAATATTTTTAATTTAAAATTACCATCTTTAGTTGAATTAATTTTAACATTATCATGCAATCTTATTCTTAATGAATCTTTATCAAGTTCTGGTTTTTCAAGACGAGATATCAAACCCATATGATTCCAATCATAATGCTCCCATACTATTTCATCAAGAAGTTTATAAAAATCTTCTAGTTTAGATATTTTATAAGACAGATCAAAATATTCGCTATTAGCTCCAAAAATTCTACTAAATATCTTTGGTTGTATCTTTTTATCTATAGCTATTACATCATCTAAACTATATGTCATTGAAAGGTTTTGTTTTATATTTAATCTTTTTTTATATATCTTATCAAATTCTGTACCAACTGAATTTATGCTTAGATATGTTTCTTTTTCGAATAAGTCTCTTAGATTTACCATAATAAACATATTATAGAAAAATATAAATAACTTTCCATTATAAATTCTAAAATTTTCACAAACTATAAGTTCTAAAACTAATAGAATTGGCTAGACTAATTAAAATATAAAAAGTGTCTAACCAAACAATGCCCCAAGGCCTGCCGCAGCTTGAGTATCATCTTTCTTTTCTTCTTTCTTTTTCTCTTCTGCTTTTGGTGCTGCTTGTGTTGCTGCTGGCATTATAGCTGCTTCTTTTATTGCTGCGTCTATATCAACGCCGTCTAAAGCTGCTACTAAGGCTTTCATTCTTCCCTCTTCAGGAGAACCGCCTGCTGCTTGTAATGTTTTCTTTACATTTTCTTCGTTTACAGGCTTACCAAGCTTGTGCAACAACATTGCTGTGTATATGTATTCCATGTTTTACCTCCACTAAAACTTTCCTTCCCTTATTTTTTGATCTTGAAGATGTTTAAGCACATCATGGGCTATCTTTCCTTCTTCTGTAACATTCCCTTCAGTTTGTTCCAATCCTGTTTTTTTATTTTCTTGTTTTTTATCTTTATGTTTTATCCCAATTTTCTTATCTTGCAAATCTTTTAATATATTTTGAGCGACTTTTTCATCATCCACAGGTTCTATTCTTTCTTGATTAATTTCTTTTTTATGTTCATGTTTAGGATTAATTCCAAGTTTCTTATCTTGCAAATCTTTAAGTATTTCTTGAGCGACTTTTTCTTCTGGGGAAATATCGATTTCCTTATTCTCTTCAAGGTTTTCTTCTATTATCTGTGAAACAGATTCTTCTTTTACTTCATGAACATGCTCTTTAACAGTTTCTTTCTTTTCAGATGGTTTATGATGTTCTTTGTGTTCCATATGTTTTACTTCTTCATTTACTTCTAATTTTAAGTAAGATGAAAGAGCTTTTCCTTCTATAGCTGATTTTTTAATCAAATGATTTATTGTATCTTTTGAAGTGTAAGCTGAATAAACAGCTAAGTTTAATGAGTAAGCAAATGCTTCTTTTATCTGATTGATATAATCTTGTTCATTAATGTTTAGAACGTCTCTTAAAAATATCTTCCCAGAAGCATACATTGCAGCTAAATTTAATCCAATCTCCATTGGTTGAATTCCTAAACGAGCTAGCATTTCAGCAACTTTTTGATTAATTACATCCCCTTTATGAGCTAAAACTGCATCTTCTTTGATGTGTATTTTACCTGCTACAATCTGTGTTTTAATTCCAACTGCTCCTAATTCTCCTATTATTGGACCGGGAGCAAATGGTGTTGGACCTGCTGGAGCAACTAAATCATAGGGTGCTATTTGGCCAGGTTTGGCTGCAGCTTTTGATTTAGATTTATTAAGATTTTTTGATATAACGAAAGGATCTTCTTTTGTGAAAAGTAGTGCAGGCATGCAATCTTTTAATAAAGGAGCAAATTCTTCTATTCCATGTTTATTTTCTTTTATTTTTTCTAAAGCTAATCTTATTAAATTTTTATTTGCGGTCTTTATTAATAATCTAGATTTAAGTTTAGCTCTAATTGATTGATATTGTGCAGATGGAAGTCCTGTTAAGTCTATTAAACCAACAACTGGATATTCTTGCATAAGTTTAACTATTGAAACAAGTTCTTTCTTTTTCTCTTCTGATACATGTGGTTTTGGTTTCATTTCTTAGCCTTTACTTTCTTTTCTTGTACCAATTCTTTCTCTTTCTTTTGTTTAACTTTTTTCTCTTTTAGTGGTTTTTCTTTAACAACAGGACCTTTATCAGTAATCTTAACAGCTGGGCCCATTGAAAGTTTAAGTATAAATGATTTAATATTGTTTTTTTCTTGAGGTAAAGAATGTATTAATTGATTGTAAATAAAATGTATGTTATCTACCAATTCTTCATCTTTCATTAATTCATTACCAATAGATGCTTTTAATACAGGTTCGTTTTTTGTTTCTAGATGGATTGCTTTTTGTAATTTTTCTTTTACTGCTTGTAAATTTGCTGATGGTGGAATAACACAACCTGCCTTTGGACTTGGCATTTTTCCACGAGGACCAAGAACTTTACCGAAAGTTGATGCTATTTGACCCATTAGATTAGCCTGAGCAATAAAGAAATCATAATCTTCTGAAAGTCTTCTTAAAATTGGTTTTTTATTTGTGTATGAAGAGAATTCTTCTTTTAATATTATCTTATCAAAAACTCCTTTGGCTTGTGAGCTTAATTCATTATCAATCAAAGCGCATATTTTTGGATTTTTTCCTTTTCCATGAGGTAAAGTATAATATAAATCTACTTTCTGCTCTTGTTTTTTAAGATCAATGTTTGTTAGATTTATGATTAAATCAAATGATTGGTTGAATTTTCTTTTAGGAGAAATCTCGCGTACTTTCTTGACTGTTTCTAGTATTGTTTGTTTTTCCATAAGTTCCCTCCTACGCTAGGTAGTAAAACGGGTTAGAAATTGATGATTTTAAGTGGTTTATAAAGATTACTATTCCTATTTTTTACGATAATTCTTAAATACTAATTAATTATCTAAATATTATGTCATTAATCAAAGAGGTAGATGAAATTCTTAGTGAAGAGGAAAAAATTAAGGTAGATGATTTTGTAAAGAAAGAAGATAAGATAATATTAAATCAGATATTTAATGATAAGGTTGATTTTAATGAAATAAGAAGAAATATTAAAAAAGAACAGAGAAAGAGTTTATTGCCTTATGTATTACCTTTGATAACAATATTGATTATAGCTGTTTTTGCTTTCAAAGCTCCAGGGGGAGTTACAGGATTTGCAGTAAAAGAAACTCAAGATATTGGTGCAAATATTAAAGTCACTACTTCAGGTAAGACCTTTTTGCCAAAGGATACAATTGTGCAAGTTAGTTTAGATGGAGAAGAAAAAGAGATGTTATTAGAAGATTTCATAAAAAAAACTAATCAAAAGTTTGAAACCAATGAAAATGGATATACAGGAGATTATGTTTACTCTTTACCTTTATCTGAATTCGATATTGTTAATGTTAATACGGGAAATAATCATGAATTAATTGTAAGATTAGTTTATAGCGGGAAAGTTTTAAGTGAAAGTAAGCAAACATTAAAATGATTAAAATAAACTGGAATGAATTTGAAGAGCATGTTGAAATGCTACTAAACAAAATAGATTATGATCCTGATTTAGTGATGTGTATCGGATCAGGGGGATTATTACTTGGAAAACTAGTATCTGAAAGATTAAAAAAGCCATTAGCTATAATCTCTGCAAAAAGTTATAATGGGAAAGAAAAAGGCAGTGTTATTGTTGGAAATATTTCTTCTACAGAGGTTATAGCCGGAAAGGTATTATTGGTTGATGATTTAGCTGATTCGGGAGAAACATTTTGGAACGTTTTAGATCGATTGAAAGTTTTCGAAGATATAAAAGAAGTTAAAACTGCTACATTATTCTATAAAAATAAAAGTAATCATATACCTGATTATCATGTAAAAGAAGTGAATGATTGGGTTGTTTTTCCTTATGAAAGTGAATAACAGTAAATTCTTTCAAAGAAGAATGATTGCTCAGATAATTTTATAAATTTATAATTATGTTTTTTAAATAACTTCTCAAAATTTGGAGTTAAAGAACTAACTATTAATAATATTCTTCCGTTTTTGTTAAGATATTTTTTTGCTTGTATTAAAAATTCAATTAATATCTCATTACCTTTTTTTCCACCTGTTGTTAATAATCTTGAATCTAAATCTTCAAGTTCATCTAAAGGCAGATAAGGTGGATTAAATATTATTAAATCAAATTTATCTTTTATTTTTGAAAATAAATCTGACTGGATGCAGTTAATTCCTTTTGACTTGCAAAGTTCAACAGCTTCTTTACTTATATCAGAAGCTAAAACATTTTTTGTTTTTTTTAAAGCTATTAATGCTTGATAGCCACTTCCACTTCCCAAATCTAGAATTTTGCCTTTTGCAAATTTTTTAACTTGAATTCCTAATAAAAATGAGTCTTCGGCTGGGTGATATATCATTTTACAACTTTAAAATATTCTTCTACCCTTTCTAGAATTGATTTCATATAAAAATCTTTAATCTTTTTCTCAAATAATACATGAAGTTCCTCAAAATCTGTTATTCTGTAATTATTTTCTATCTTTTCTATTAAAAATAAATCTCTTAATCTTTTAAGTTGTCTTCTAATATTTGATGAAGCAATTCCTTTTAATGGTAGTTTAGATTCTTTTCTTAGTAAGATAACTTTATCTTTTATTTCTTCTGAACTTAATAATTTACTTTCATTTCTTGAATCAAGTAAGGTTTGCAAAACATCTACGATAACATCTCTTGAATCTCCTGGTTGTAGTAAGCCTATTGATAAGCAAAGTTTTCTTATTGGATCTCGTCTATTTGAAAGATACGGTTTTTCGTAACGTCTAAGAGTTAATTCTGCTAATGGTGTATCTTTAGAGATTGTTTTAGGCATGATATTGGGCTAATCTGTTAGTATATAAAAATTATTGTGTGAAATATTGTGTAACTAGTTTTCTTATATCATCCCAAACAGCTACTTCTGCTTTATGCTCTTCGATATCATAATCAGGGGTTGTAATAAAATCAAGAGATATTGTGTTTCTCATAGTAATGGCGCCTTTTCCAGCTGGTTTTGATCTAAATGGTATTGTGGTTGTGCCAGATTTAGAATAATGATATATGTTTCCTTCATATTTATTACCTAATATTGCAATTTCAACCTCTCCACTTGTATTAATGCCACCAATATGAGAATATGCATCTGACATTAAACATGTGACTTGTTTTTTATAAGATATTCTGGTAGATGAATTTTTTACAACATATTTAAGTAAACCTTCAAATTCTTCTGAACTTAATGATTTAGGAAATTTTATTGTAGCTCTTTTAACTAATTCTTCCATATTTTTAGCTTCTTTTAATATTCTTGTTTCCTTCTCTGGTTTCATATATAAATTAAAGAAAAAAAGATTTATAAATGTTTTGTTTAAGAAAGATTATTGCTTAATTACAGGATAAACATAGTTCGTAAAGCAAAGAGCAACTAATGCTGTTCCATATTTCTTTTTTGGGATAAAACTTTTTATGATAAATTTAGGATCTTTTAAAACATAATCTTCTGAATAACCATTTTCATATAATTCTATAATATTTCCTTGAAGCATTTTCTTTACATCTTCTTCTGTATCATTACCATTATATTCGCAAACTACTCCGCCATATTTTTCATTTGTCTTTTTATGATAAAGCCAGCCAAATACTATTCCAGCTGAAGCTCTTTCTCCGGTTTTTGCATTAGAGACTGCCATTATTGTTTCCATAACAGCTCCTTGATCTTGATTTTTTGGCTTTTTTATTTCAGTAGCAATAGAAGGCAATGTAGAAGAATAAACCATTATGTTATGACGTTCAATTCCAGCTTCTCTTAAAGCTAGATGATAAGAACCGGCATGAATAGTTAAATCAGATTCCCCAGTTCCTTGAGTAATAAAAAAGTCTTTCGGGATTCTTTTACCAAGCAATAGAGAATTAGGCTTTTCCTCTTGCTGCTGTATTAACTGTTGTTCAAACCCTTCTCGGGCAAATTTATGGTTCATCTCGGTTTTTTGTCGTTTAACTCCTTTAAAAGTGAACTATTTTTAATGAAAAGCTAGTTTATAAACTTTTTGTTTTTTCTTGATTTACCGACGGTAAAGTCAATTCTGATTTGAAAAATTTATTTTATAGAATATGTTGTATAATGTTTACTTTCCAACTACAATATTTAGTGCTTTACATAGTTTAGAAAGAAGAAAACCTTATAAAGAAAAGATTGAAATTAAATAACATGACAGAATTAATTGCTTGTTTATCTACAGGAAAAGGAACTTGGGGACATGTTGGAAGATTAATTGCTGATGGAAAATGGGAAAAGATAATCTTAGTCACAAATGATTATGGAAAAGAAAATTTTAACAAAGATGAGAAAACAGAATTTGTTGCTGTCAATATGAATCAAGGAATGTTAGAATTAAGAGATGAAATTTATAATAATTTAAAAGAGAAAGTTAAGGGAACTGAGGTTGCTGTTAATTTTGTTAGTGGAATGGGAAAAGAACATATGGCCTTGATTTCTGCATTACTAAAATTAGGTGTTGGAATAAGATTAATGGCATTAACTAAAAATGGAATAGAAGAAGTTTAAAACGTAAGATTTATAATGCTGTTTTATATCTCCTAAAATATGGTAAATGAAGAGCTTGTCTCAATATTAAAGAATTTTGAACTATTTCCTGGTCCGCCTGATTTCCCTGTAGATTTTGACAGCACTTATTTTAAATTAATTATATCCACTGATGAAAATTTAGAAAATTATGTGCTTTCTAAGATCTCTGAAAGAAAAGAAACTAGAAAATTAGGAGAAAATGTTATCCCTAGAAAAGGAAAAGTTATTAGATATGCAGATAATGATAATTGGGATGAAAAAGAGTTAGAATTTAAATCAAGATATCCTGAACTTGAAACTAAAAATCCAAGCATTATTCTAGAAAAAATAAGAGAAGTTAAATTAATCGATAACAGCGGATTAGTGGAATTATTAATTGATAGATATTTAATACAAGAAAAATATCAAAAAGTTTTTTAGTTATATCTTCTTTTATGAAAACTTCTATTTTGACTAAATCTTCTTTTTTGAAATTGAGGTCTAAATTCGATTTTTATTTTTTCAAATATTGGAAGATCTAATCTCTTCAATTTATCTGAGAAATGTTCTTGAACTCTTCTGAAATTATCATAATCTTGTTCTGAAACTAAAGCTATAGCTTTTCCTGTTTTTCCAGATCTAGCTGTTCTTCCAATTCTATGGGTGTAAGTATCAACTGTTTCTGGAATATCAAAATTAAATATATGAGAAACATCTTCTATATGTAAACCACGAGCTGCAACATCTGTAGCAACTAAAATATGTAATTTTCCTTCCTTAAATTGATTTATTGTTTCTTCTCTTTTATTTTGAGACATATTTCCATTAAGACACTTGCTTTGTATTCTTTGCTTATATAATTCACGAGCAACAAAATCAGTTGTTCTTTTTGTTTTACAGAAAACAATAGCGGAGGTTACAGCATCTGTTTTAATTAAATGATAAAGTAAAGAAATCTTTTCATTCTGCTTAACAACATAGTAAAATTGAGTTAGTAATTCATGCTTAACATGAGCAGCTAGCTTAACGTGTTTTGGATTATTTTGATAATTTCTTGCTAAATTAACTATTGGTGAAGGTAAGGTAGCGCTGAATAACATTGTTTGCTTATATTTTGGAGTTTGAGACATTATTTTTTTAATATCATCTATGAATCCCATATCTAACATTCTGTCTGCCTCATCTAAAACTAGGAATTTTATCTGTTTTAATACTAATTCTCTTCTTTCTAATAAATCTAGAATTCTTCCTGGTGTTCCTACTACAATATTTGTTCTCTCTAGGTTTTTAATCTGTATATTTATTGAAGAACCACCATAGACTGTCAATATCTTAAGGTGTTTGAATCTTGAAAATTTTTCAAATTCTTCTGTTATTTGTTTAGCTAGTTCTCTCGTTGGGACTATGATTAAGGCTTGAATATGATCTTTTGGAAAAATCATTTCTATTAAAGGAACAGCAAAACCTAATGTTTTACCTGATCCTGTTTCTGATTGGGCAATTATATCTTTTCCTTCTAGAATTGATGGAATTACTTCTTCTTGTATTTTTGTAGGTGTTAAAATATTTTGATTTTTTAAATTTTCAATTAACTCTCTACTAAGCTTCATATCTTCAAATTTCATTTGTTAGTTCTCCTTTGAAATCAATAGAATTAGTAATTTAGGATCACTAACACTTTGATTTGTTCAATATTATTGATATTTTACTGTTTATAAACTTATTGTAAATCGGTTACATTCCACTCTTTCAAGAATTGTTCCATGAAACTTTCCATAAATTTATGCTTTTCTTCAGCTAATATTTTTCCTGTTTTTGTATTCATTAAATCTTTTAATAGAAATAATTTTTCGTAAAAATGATTTATTGTTGTTCCTTTGCTATTTTTATATTCCTCAAATGATTGATGTAATTGGGGTTTTATATCTGGATTATAAAATTCACGTCCTTTATGACCACCGTAAGCAAATGCTCTAGCAATTCCCATAGCTCCAAGTGCATCTAGTCTATCTGCATCTTGAACGATCATTCCCTCTAAGGTTTTCATGGGAGTTTTAACTCCAGCTCCCTTGAAAGAAATTTCTTTTACTATGTCGCAAACATTTTCTATTATAGTTTCATTAACTCCTAATTTTTCGAGCCAATCTTTGGTTATTCTTGGACCAACAGATTCATCTCCTTTATAGAATTTCCAATCTGCTATGTCATGAAGCAAAGCTCCTAGCTCAACAACAAAGATATTTGCTTTTTCTTTTTTACCAATATATGTTGCATTTTTATAAACCCTATTAATATGCCACCAATCATGACCTGTTCCTTCCCCTTCTAAGGTTTTTCTTACATGTTTTGTTGTTTCATCTATAATATAATCTTTGTCCATAAATTAGAATTTAATTGTGTTATTTATATTAATTATTCTCTTTTATTAACTATAACCTAGAATATGATAATTCAACAGCTAGCTGAGTAAATTCTTCTCTATTTTGAATAACAATATTTCTATGAAATCTTTTGCCATTTCGATGCAATCCTAAATCCTCATTCTTTTTTGAAGCTCTTATACTGCAAACATATGGATCTGAATTGTATATCTTTTTTACTAATTTTTCTTTATATTGGAGATTATGTCCATATCTTCCAAATGAAATTTCTACCATTATTGGAATTGTAAAAGCATCATCATTAAATTCATATAAACCATCAAGTTCTGCCTTATTTCCATTTGTCCATGGATCATAAAAATTTACATTTCCCCATTTAGTTATTTCAAAATAACAATTTTTAGATACTTCTCCTAATGAAAGTGGATTTGGATATAATGGAATATCATTGGATTTTACAAATTTTGAAATCAATGACTTAACATAAGCTTCTAAGATGAATCCTTTATATGATGTTGATCTAAATTCCTTTTTTTTTGCTTTTGTGCCATAATTATCGTACTTTGGATATCCTATTTTTTCTACTAAATCAGTAAGTTCTGAAAATGTTAAATCATGATTTGAGAGAAATTCAGCTAATGGAGTAAAAAGCTTATCATCTATTGTCTCTTTTTTTTGGTCACTATTCACCTTGATTAGAAATTAAAAGTGTCTTATAAAGTTTTATGAAGTAGAGAATAGAAATAATATTGAGATAATTTATATCTTTATAGTGGTAACAAATAGAAAGTTTTATAAATAGTTATAAATCATAAAATTTATGAAAAATTTATCAATAATAAGAAAAAGATTGAATAATCATACTAAAAATATTGGAAATAGAGTTTGTGAAAGTTTAGGAGATTTATTAACTGCAAAAATAAACAAAAATCTCGTCTTAGGTTTGAGTTTAGCCACTTTAATTAGTGGTTGTAGCAAGGGGATTCCAAATTCAGATTATACTGTAGTAGAAAATGTAGGCAGTAAAATCCGCAGTCTTGGTTTTGGTTACAGATATGATTTTTTTGAAGGTGATGAAAATGGACATTTAATCTATACAATAGAACCAAATTGGAATGGTAAAAGTGATAATTTCTATTTGTCTGATAATTATCTTCTTAAAGATGGAAATGGGAAAATGATATCTGTAGTCGATGGTAAAATTTTAACTTTATCAGCAACACATAAAGCAATTATCTTAGATAGTGGGGATAATATAGAACTTTCAAGGCAGTTTATGGGAAGTTTTTTTGATAGGGTGGGTAGATTGTTGCTAAATAAAGATGGATATTATGTAAAGGACAATAATGGAAGAAGTTTATTGGAAGTCAGAGAAACCTGGGATTCTGTTATGTCTCCTTTCCTTAGAGAATATATAATAATTGACCCAAATACAGGAAATCAAATAGGAAGGATAAAAAACAAATTTAATGTTGATGCGTTAATTGGTGCGCAAACATATAATATCTCTTTAGAAAACAATACTCCTAGTAATGTAAGAAATCTTGCTTTACTTATTAGGATAATAGATGGATTAGAAGATCAAGAAGATAGTGAAAGCAGTTCAAATTCTGATAATGATTAAAAATAACAAAACCTTTATATTTCTTATTAACTTCAAAATTGTATGGGAATGTTTGATAATATCTTAAAAGACAATGAATCTTTGTTTATTGATGCTATGGCTTTAGATTATGAATATGTGCCTCCAATAATAAAATATAGAGAAAATCAACAACAATATATTGCAACTTGTATTAAGCCTTTATTCCAAAAAAGAAGCGGAAGAAACTTGTTTATTTGTGGTGGAACTGGAATAGGTAAAACAGTATCTGTAAAACATTTGTTTAATGAGATTAGTAAAGAGACTGATGATATTGAAACAATTTATATAAATTGCTGGAAAAAAGATACTAGTTTTAAAATAATAAGTGAGATTTGTGAACAACTTGAATATAAATGGACACAAAATAAGAAAACAGATGAATTAATGAAGGTTGTTACAAATATGTTAAACAAGAAAAATGTTGTTTTTTGTTTTGATGAGATTGATAAATTAAATGATAATGAATTATTATATACATTATTGGAAGATATTTACAGGAAATCAATTTTATTAATAACAAATGAAAAAACATGGCTTTCTGAGCTAGATGAAAGAATAAAATCAAGATTAAATGTTGATGTTTTAGAATTTAAGCCTTATAATTATGATGAAACTATGGGAATATTGAAGCAAAGAATACAATATGCTTTTGTTCCGAATGTTTGGAATGAAGAATCAATTAAAAAAATAGCGGATAAAACTTTTGAGATTAAAGATTTAAGAAGTGGAATATTTATGTTAAAGGAATCTGGAGATGCAGCTGAACTTAAGGCTTCAAGAAAAATTTTAATGGAACATACTGATAGTGCTATAGAGAAATTAGAGAAGTTTAAGGTTAAAGGAAGTAATGATTTAGAAAGTGATAATAAATTAATATTAAATACAATAAAAGAGCATTCTGATAAAAGAGTAAAGGAGATATATGATAAATATGTGGAAAAAGGCGGAAGAATAAGTTATAGTACGTTTCATAGAAGATTGGATGATCTTGAGAGAGATAAATTAATTAAAACAAAAGATGTAAATGAGGGGCAATCTAGCGGAAAAGGTATGATTGTTAGCTATGTTAAAAAATGAGATTTTTATTACAGGAAATAGTACAGAATGCTTCTGGAAAGATAAGAGCTAGTACTTTACCTGTTGAGAAAAAGATTCCTATTTATGTTATAATTGTGTTTGTGATTGTAATTATCTGGTTTTTAGTATCTAGATGGTATAAGAAAAAGAAGGAAGAGTTGGATTTTTAGTTAATTAATAATAACTTTAAAGTAATAACAAGCCGAAAACTTTATAAATGGGCTAATTTTTCAATATTATAATGACAATTGACGATGCTGTAACAGAATTGAATGTAGGTGATTTAGTTAGGGTAAGATGGAAGCCAATAATAAAGCTATATGGAAGAGATACCTTTTTAGGAAGATATGTGTCACACGATGCAAATAAAAGAACATTAACCGTAAATAGAGATGCATTTGATATGTTGGATTTTAAAATAGAAGTTAATAGAACAATGTCTTATGATAGAATTGAATCTCTAGAAAGATTAGAGCAAAAAAAATTATACTAAACTTTTTCAGATATTACAATATTTAGAGGAAAAAAATGGAAGAACTTCAAGACATAGTAGCAAATTATCCACTTATTCAACCAGCTATGAGTTTTGTAGTAGGTGCATTAATCGGAACAGCTACAAGATTATTCCAAAATTATGTTACTGATAAAGATAGAACAAAAAAAGCTGGTTGGTTACCTGGGGGTTCATTTGCCTCAGGAATTGTAATGGCTTCACAAACACATAGTGGAGCAGGCATATATGTTGCTGATGTTGCAGCAGCTTTAGTAGGCGATTATCTTGCTACAAGAATTATTGATAAGGTAATATACAAACGATAAAATCTTTCGTCTTATTTTTCCACAATATCTAGTATATTCTTAAAAGTATATTTTGCTATCACATCTCACATCTCACACATATCACGCATGCGCGTGAGCTATATAAATAAAGTTTACTTAGTATTATTTGAGGTGGTTGAAATGGAAGAACTTGACATTAAATTCATAGCAGATCTTTTGGGAAGGCAGCTAAGAAATTTACCAATAAACAAAAGGAGGTGATTAAAATGGACATTTATTCAAGAAGAGGCAGAGAGCTTTTAGAGGATGAAGGATTGATTGATGGTGGAGAGGCAGGATTTATGGAAGCTTATGATTGTTGAATTGACTTTCTCTTTCTTCTTTATATTCTAATAATATTCTTTTAATCATTTGTTTAGAATCTATTTTTTGCTTAATAATATCTTTGTCTATCAATAAATAGTCTTCTGTTTCTGAAGTTAAGGAGTCTTTTATATTAATGATTTCTAATTTAGATGATTTAATGTCCTTTTTAGTTAAGATAAAACTAAGATTTTTCAATAAATTTAATGATTTATCACTTACGATTGATGGATCTTTAATAAATAATATGTTTTCATTTTCCAAGTTTAATGATTTAAGCTTATTAATAACCTCTTCTTTGCTTAAGGTATTGAGCTTTTTAACAAGATATTTATCATTTGAGTTATTAATTAATTGTTTTAGAGATTTTATTTCATTTTTTAATGAGCCCATCTCAGATTGATAGTAAGTAATTTCGTTAATCAATGAATCTATTTTATCATTTTTGAATTCTATTATCTGTTTTGTTCTTTTGTTTAAGAATTCTGAGTTAAATTTCTTGTTTAAATTAATTATCTTATTATTAAGGTAGTTAATTTTTTCCTTATAGAACTTATTTTTATGATTCAATATCTTATTATCTGTTAAAAGTTCTTCTGTTGATAATTGTTTAATCTCTTGTTTTTGTATAACTCTTGGTTTTTCTTCTATTATCTCTTGTGGTTGCAGTTGTTTTAATGCTTCGCTGACACTTATCTGATTTTTAATTACTAAGTAAAATACATCATTAAACAAATATTCTTTATCTTTTAGATGACGTTTTATCTTATCTATCAATGGATTTAACTTCTTATATGCAAAAAACGCAGAAGCTAGAGCGTCTCTTTCATGGGTATTTGTAACTTTAAAACTTTTAATTAAATCTCGTTTATCTTCTATTAACATATCTTTTTCGGGAGAGATTATAACAGCTCCGTTTCTTCTAGCTAATGATTTAATGTAGCTTGGAATGTTAGCCTTGTCTGTTGAAATTACAGCTACTCTTCCGAATTTTATCAGGTTTAATGTTAAGTCTGCTATATTAAGTAGTTTAGAGCTATTTAATTCTATTAAATTTCCATCTAAATCTATGATAGAATAACCTAGATTTGTTCCTGGATCTACGCCTATAATCAGATTATTTTTTCCCACAGATATAGAAAGTAATAAAAAGTATTTAACTCTTTCCAAATGTATGAAAATACTAGCATTTACAGATATTCATAGCGAAGATAAGTTTATCAATAATATAATAAAATTAAGTAAAAAAGAAGATCCAGATGTTGTTGTTTGTTGTGGAGATATAAGCGAGTTTGAATTTAGATTAAGGGATACGATAAACAAGTTTAAAGCTTTAGAGAAAAAATTAATAATAATCCCTGGAAATCATGAAAGTAATGATAAATTAGAAAAAATCTGCAATCAAACTAATTTTTGTGTTTATCTCCATAGGAATACTTTTGAATTTATGGATATTATATTTGTAGCATATGGTGGAATGGGATTTACGTTTAGGGATAAAGATTTGGAAAGATTTTCCGAAAACATAATTCCTAAATTAAAAGGTAAAAAGGTTGTATTGTTAACTCATGCTCCACCTTATAATACTAGGTTAGATTATTTACCTTGGTTAGAAGATCATCGAGGAAGTAAATCAATAACAGATTTAATAAGAAGATTAAAACCTGTCTTAGCCTTATCTGGGCACTTTCATGAAACGTTCGGATTCGTCGATAAAATTAATAATTCTATATTAATAAATCCAGGAGCTAATGGTAAAATAATAAAAATTTGATATTTTAAAAAAAGAAAAAAATTTGATAACTTAGAATATAATTTTATAATCTCTTCTTTTTCTTTGCCATTTTTTCACCTCTTTTTACCCCAGCTTCAAGCAGGATAATTTATATTTCTAACGTATAACTTGTTTATATAGTTTTCTATTTTTTATTTTTTGAAAAAGTTTTTAAAATTCATAAAGATTATTTTTTCTATTTCCTCGACGGTAATTTTTTTTATTTCTGAAATTAATTTAATTGTATGTTTTACTTGTAATGGTTCATTTCTTTCATTTTTTATTGCTGAAAGATATGGTGAATCGGTTTCTGTCAAAATATTTTGTAAAGATATATTTTCTATTACAGATTTAAAATGATCTGACCTTACTGCTGATGGTGGAATTGAAAGCTTAAAGTTTTTCTCATTTGCTTTTTTTATTAATATTTTATTTCCCTCAAAACAATGCAAAATTGCATTTTTTATCCTTGATGATTCTAATAAATTCATAATATCTTTTTCAGCTTTTCTTGAATGAATTATTAATGGAAGTTTTGTTTTTTCGGAAAGCGTAATAAATTTTAAGAATATATTTTTTTGTCTTTTTTCATTGTGTTCCCAATGATAATCTAAACCAACTTCACCAATTGCAAATATCTTATTCTTATTCTTTTTAATAAATTCTATTTCATTATCTACCATATCATCTGAAAATTTTTCAGAATCTGTTGGATGGAATCCTAAAGCCGGTTTGACTATCTTATATTTCTTTGATAATTCTAGAGTTTTTCTATTAGAATTTGGATTAACTCCATTATTTATTATATAAATGATTTTATTTTCTTCTGCCCTTTTAATAACTTCATCTAAATCTTTACTAAATTGTATATCATCAAGGTGAGCGTGGCAGTCAATTAACATTTTAACTAAATAATCCAATTATAGGGATAAAGATAAATTTGAACAATCTGATTAAATAAGGCAATAAATTTACAAAGATCATTACAATTATTAAATAAGTAACAAATGTCCACATTATTTTTACTTTCTTTTCGTTCTTAAATAAGGCAAATAATCCAGTATAAAACATTCTACCACCATCTATTGGTCCAAGTGGAAGTAAGTTAAATAGTGCAATTCCGATACTTATTGCTGAAAGCCAGAAAAACAATGTATTTATCCACGATAATAAATGTGGTAAGAATATTCCATATTTTGATTTAATACTTTCTTTAATTACAGTTTCTACGCTTGATACTGTAACGCCCATATAACCCCTATTCACATTGTTAGGATTTTTTTCTAATGTTATTTGATATATTAATCCTTTTTCTGTTTTTATTACAACTTTATCACCTGGTTTTTTATCTTTTAGTTGATCTGTAAATTCTTGAACATTTGATATTTTAATTCCGTTTATTTCTGCGATATTATCGCCAACTTTAAGGCCTGCTAAAAATGCTGGATATTTTTCCTCTAATGATGCAATTTGAACACCGTTCACTTCAAACATTGAATTTACACTTGGTGTTAAAATAAATGAAAGAATAAGGAAAAATAATAATCCTGTTATTATATTGGAAAATGCACCTGCTGCAAATACAGAAAGTTGAGCATAATTGCTTTTTTTCTTTAATTCTTTTTCTTCTGGTTCAACGAATGCTGCAGGAATAGGACCGAGGAAGGCAAACCCAGATGATTTTATTTTTATTTTGTGAAAACAGGCAACAAAGCCGTGTGAAAATTCATGAATTACAGCTACAATAAAAATAGATATTATCCAATGCCAAAAGGATAAGATTGGAAGTCCTGGAATTGAAACTCCTGGCAAAACAGGAGCTAAAACTGGTTGAGCATTTTTAACAAATATTAATTTTAATGTTCCTTGTAACAATGTCCAGAATATTAATATCATGCCCGCAAAACCGAAAAATATTCCTAATGCTCCAAAAGTATGCAATAACCATCTTGGATATTTAGAAATTTTTTGCATCAGATTTAATCCAAGTTTGGTTCTGTATAATGCGAAAATTTTTCCTTGAACTTCGAATTTTTTTCTATTTTTTCTAAAAAAGATATAGATTATTATAACAAAAATTATGAAAAATATTAAATCATAGTTCATCTTATTTGCTCTTTTTTATAGGTCTTAAAAATTTACAACCACATCTTTTACATGCTACCCTTCCTTTAAGTATCTTCTGCATTGTAGTTCTTTGTTTAGTCTTGCATTTTTTGCAAACAAATACATTTTTGAATAATCTTGCTTGAGCTTCTGGAAATTTTGACATTATTTCACCTGCATTATTACTTTTTCATCCATTATAATCCAATAGATAACATTTGTATCTTCTTTAACTTTATTTTTTAATTCTTCTGGAATTTTTATATCAAATGTTTCATATGTTTCTGAATCCATAACATTTGCTATATCTCCATGAACTGATAAAACTTGTGCTGATTTTTTTTCAATTATTGGAACATCTACTTTATCTGATGAAGGTTTTACAAAAATCTTTTTTTCGTTATTGATTATGCCGATAGCTTCTATTCTACATTTTGTATGTCCATGTTTTCCTGTTTTTGATGTTTGTACATCTATAATTTTACATGAAATATTATCTAGAAGCACAAAGCCACCAACCCTTAAACTTCCGACGTCTGTTTGTTTTCTTTCAGCCATTAAAAGAAAAAGAATATGTTACATTTATAAAACTTGTGTTTTAATTTATAATTAATTTTATAGAGAATCTTCTAAGGTTGTTTTTTTATATTTATTATCATAATCTTTAACAAGTTGTTTTGCTACTCTTGAACTTGTATATGTTGTAAATCCCACAACAAGCCCAAAAAACCAACCTTTACTCACTGCAAGAAAAATATATGGATTGTGTACTATAATCTCTGGAAAAGGTAATTCTTTGAATTGAGGATCATTAATAGTTTTATATATTCCTATAGATAAAAAATATCCAACTGTCAAACCGCCAGCCAAATATTCATTAACTTTACTTAAAACTTTTAATGAATAATAAGATAATCTTTTTGATAATGGCGGATTGTTTGTAGGAATATTTGGCATACTAATATTTTCTAGTTTAATATCCTTTTTAGAAATCTTGCTTTCGGGTAATTTTGCTAATTCATCATCTATTGGCATTTATTTTTTTACTATTTTCTTTTTAACAATCTTTTGCGTAACAATAGATTTAGGTGTTAATGTATCTTGCAATAATCTTTCCATATAATTGATTCTTATGTTTAAATCAAATATTTGCTTAGATAAAGAAGCTATTGCAAGCCAAAGCTGTGCTGATATTGGATCAGGAGCTTTTTCAAGAACATTCTTATGTCTATGTGTTTCTTTTATCTGAGATTCTAGGTGTGGTTTCAATCCCTTATCAACTTCTTCTCGCCAATTCATAAAATTGAGAGATACGTGGGATTTATAAATATTTCCATTCTATAGTGGTTACATTAGTAAAAGGAAGATTTATAAAAGCTATTTAGAAGGAAGATGACATGACAATTAAAATAGGAGATTTTGTAGAAGTTGATTTTATCGGAAGAATAAAAGGAAATGGGGTTTTTGATACAAATATAGAAGAGGAAGCTAAAAAATATGATCTTTATAAAGAAAATGGAAATTATAAAGCATATATAATCTGCGTCGGACAGCACCATATATTAAAAGGATTAGATGATCAAATAACAGGGAAAGATGTTGGAGAATATGATTTTGATATATCTGCTGAAAATGGATTTGGAAAGAAAGATGCTAAATTAATGAAACTTGTTCCATTAAGATTATTTCATGCTCAAAATATTGATCCAAAACCAGGATTAGTCGTAAATGTCGATGGAATCTTAGGAATAGTTAGGAGTGTAAGTTCAGGAAGATGTATAGTTGACTTTAATCATCCTTTAGCTGGAAAAGACTTAAGTTATCATATCAATATAAAAAGGATTATAACTGATTTAAAAGAAAAATTAACAGGACTATTATATTTTGACCTTTTTTTAGATGAAGATAAATATAATATTGATGTCAATGAAGGAAATATTGAAATTAAGATTAAGGTTGTAGTGCCTACTGAAATTACAGATAAGTTTAAAGAGCATGCTAAAGGCTTAATTAAAGATATTAAAGAGTTGAATATTATTATAGATGATAAAAAGCAAGTAACGAATGATAATTAATTTTAAATATGAGTTTTTGCTGTTTACTTCCTAGTTATAAAAATGGACAGCATCATAAATGAAGCAATGAAAAGAGGATCAAGTTATGACTATATTAAAGATACTCCTCAAAAAACTAGTGATATAGATGAGGAATTAGAGCAATTACTAGCAAAACAGAGAGCTAAAATTAAAGTTGTTGGATGTGGTGGGGCTGGAAATAATACAATAAATAGAATAAGTGAAGTGGGGATTACAGGAGCTGAAACTGTAGCTATAAATACAGATGCTCAAGATTTATTATATACAAATGCTAATTCTAAGATATTGATTGGAAGAGAGGTTACTCAAGGATTGGGAGCTGGAAGCATTCCGCAAGTCGGAGAGGAAGCTGCTAAAGAAAGTGAACATGAAATTAAAGCCAAATTACAAGGAGCTGATATGGTGTTTATTACATGCGGATTGGGTGGAGGTACTGGAACAGGGGCTGCTCCAATTGTCGGAGATATAGCAAAAAAATTAGGAGCCTTAACAGTTGCTATTGTAACAATACCTTTTGCAATGGAAGGTCAAAGAAGATATGAAAATGCAATAATTGGATTGGAAAAATTAGAAAATATTGTCGATACATTAATTGTAATTCCTAATGATAAATTATTAGAATTAGCTCCCGATTTACCACTGCATACTGCTTTTAAAGTTGCAGATGAAATATTAACAAATGCTGTAAAAGGAATAGCTGAGCTAGTAACAAAAGCAGGATTGGTAAATTTAGATTTTGCTGATATAAGAGCTGTTATGGGGAAAGGTGGGGTTGCGATGATTGGAGTCGGAGAGAGTGATAGTGAGAACAGAGCAAAAGAAGCTGTTGAGAAAGCTATAAAAAATCCTTTATTAGATGTTGACATTAAAGGGGCGAATGGAGCTTTGATAAATGTTTCAGGTGGTCCTGATATGACATTAGAAGAAGCAAGACAAATTGTTGAAACTGTTTCTGAACAATTGGATGAAGATGCAAGAATAATTTGGGGAGCTCAGATAAGTGAAGATTTAGAAAATACAATAAGAACAATGTTGATTGTAACTGGAGTCAGTTCTCCTCAAATATTCGGACCAAAGAAAACTACTGTGAAAAGAAAGAGAGATGAAATTGAAAACGAATTGGGAATTGATTTTGTAGATTAAGATGGTAAAAGTTGAAAATCTTGAAGTTAGACTGGCAAGAGAAAATGAAATAGATGCTGTTCAAGCATTAGAAAATTCTAGATTGGAAGATGGATTTAAACATTTTAGAGAACTACATCATATATATTTTAAAGGAATTTTGGTTGCTGTTCAAGATGGAAATGTTTTGGGATATATAGGAGCAAACCGTATATATTCAGATGAGATGAATGTTGGAATTAAATCTGATTTTAGAAAAAGTATGCCTCCATGGGATCATGATCCTAGGCAATATTTTGCTTCGTATGGTGGCACTTTCTATATTCTTGGACATGCAGTAAAAAAAGAAAATGAGGGTAAAGAAATAAGTGAGGTTCTTATTAAAGAATTTTTAAGAAGAACAAAAGAATCTGGTGTAAAAGAACCGGGGAATATTTTGCAAGTTGCTGTGATATACAACTTAAGACACCCTACATTAATAAATCCACTTAAACTTTGGGGAAGTTATGGATTTAAACCTTTACTTAACACATATGATCCCAATTGGAAACATTCTGCAGATAAACCTGCTGATGGCGGAATGATTTGGGCATTGGATTTTACAGAATAATCTTATATAAATTTTTATAGTATTATCTTATCCATTTCTTTTATTCTTTCAAAACTTCTATCTCTTGTAATTAACGTCATGTTATTTTCTATTACTTGTGAGGCAATTAATAAATCTGCTAAGGACATTAATAGTCCTTGTTTATCATATTTATATTTTAAATCTGCTAGATAGGTTGCTGTTAATTTGCCTGCAGATAATACAGGGAAAAGTTCTAGAAATTCTAAAGCTTTTTTCTGGTTATGTTGCTTTTTTTCTTTAATACCTAGTAAGAATTCAAAGTAAGATATCATAGTAATATAAATTGTATCAGGGTGTTCTTTTTTAATTATCCCAATATTCTTTAAAACTAATTTATTGTTATGTTCTATATCTATAAGAATTGAGGTATCTAAAACAAGTGTCATTTCCTAAATCCTGGTTCTTTTCGCAATTTTTTTACAAAATCATGCATTTCATATGCTTCTTTATCGGATATTATTTTTCCATATTTTAAAATTTTAGGCCAATTATCTTCTGAATTTTTTCTATAACTTTTTACGACTCTTTCAATGATTACACCTATCGGAACTTTATTTCGCACAGCAAGTGATTTCAGTTCTGTCCAGGTAGCTTCATCTATGTTTCGTATTGTTCTTAATTTTGGCATATGTATTACATGTATTACAAATATTTAAATATTTCTATAGTATAAGACAAATAATATAATCATAGAAAGCTTTATAAATATACTAAAAAGCAAAAAGTATATAATTCTAGGTTTTTATTAACGACCTAGTTAACATAACATGGAAGAACAAAATAATCAACAACAAAC
>Ga0209542_10001355_pt1 | contig 57671 bp, 65 predicted proteins | sample RifCSPhighO2_01_FD_184028 | JGI IMG/M metagenome (GOLD analysis project Ga0209542, IMG submission 184028) | Soil microbial communities from Rifle, Colorado - Rifle CSP2_plank highO2_0.1 (SPAdes) (version 2) | ecosystem: Environmental > Terrestrial > Deep subsurface > Rock core/Sediment ... | reverse complement strand
TTAGGCCGGATTTCCCGGAAAAAGCATAAAGCAATAATTTTTTAGAACTGTCCGCGCCGATTTTTTCAAAAAACTCTCCACGCGGCATCAAATTCTGCCTCTTAAAGTAAATATCGTACTGCGGTATTCCCGTCGCACAAATTTGTCCGCGAAAATCACCAAACCTTTTTGCCTGCTCGACTATTTGATCCGTATGCACCATAAGCTGATCGGGCTGAACCATCAGCAATGTCTTGGAGTAAAAATTGTCCCAAGATAGCGTCATGCCCAAAGTTTTTATTTTCCTCTTTCTTGCAGCTCTCGCTAAAACATAATCCTCGGAGTGAATCATAGAAGGCAAAAAAACAAGATCGGGACCATATTTGTCTAAAATATAATTAAATTGGCTATTGTTAAAAATAAAATATGCTTTTCTAATCATCGCTCTCCAAAAATAATATCTTCCGAGCTGCCAAAAAATATAGCGCTCAAAATAATCAAGATAGCTAAGCAGTCGCATTCTCTGAAGGCCCGTACGGTGCAAGTATTGGCTCTTGGTTAGCATATATGAAGTCTTTGTATGGATACTGGCCATTTCCAAAAACTTAAAAAACCTCTCTATTCTTAAATTCCTTACGTCTGGGAGCGCATCGAAGCTTATTTGCTTATCAGGAAATTCTTTCTTGTAGTAATCAATTTTATTTTTAGGGGCCAAGAGGACGATTCGAACATCCCTTCTTTCCAAGAGTATTTTTAATGCATCGCCTCTCAAAAAATTTCTAACAAAAAAACTATTCGATACGTTTGCCAATACGGTTTTCATATTTCCTTCAGAATTGCGTCTGCTAAACGTTCCGATGCTTTTCCGTCGGCATGCGTAAACCACATTGAACGGATTTTAGCTCGGCCTTCCTTGTCTATTTCTGGATTTTTTAAATATGTCGCGATCGCCGTTATGAATTCTTCTTTGGATCTCGCGTGCCTAGCGCCGTTAGTTTTTAGGAGCTTATCAATGTGATCTAATAAAAACCCCCATCCCTTTTTATACTTATTTCGCTCCGTGGGATAAATATCAGTAATTATAACCGGCTTATCCATAAACGCCGAATCAAGCGGAATCGAAGTCGGGCCGGTTACGACCACGCTTGAATAATAAATCTGGTCAATTAAATTTGCGTCATCTTTTTTTGTGATTTCAAAATCCGGACGTCCTGCAAATCTATAGCCCGGCTTATAAAAAACGATTTTGTCTGACCATTTTCTTTCATCGATGAACTTAATATCCTCTCCTGGCGGATAACGAACTAAAACTTGATGCCCTAGGTTTTCTAAAATTTCAAGAACCATCAAATCAGTATCATTTATTTTAATAATCTTATCCCCGCCTGGCGCGAAAAATATAAACGGCATGGAAGGATTGAGTTTAAAATCTTGGAAAAATGTTTCTCTACTTTTTAGTGGCGCTTTCAGATATCTGTCATAATGGGGATGTCCCGTCACTATAATTTTTTTCTCCGGGAAATTATGCAATTTGATACTTTCTCGTCTAAGTTCTTCGGAGCCGCAAATTAAAATATCCGGAAAAACACGGAGCATTTGCTGGGTAGGATTATCCCATGACCGCCACATGCCCAAGATTTTTATACCTGATCGCCTCGCATCCTGCGTCAAAGCAACATCATTTTCGTTATGAATGTCCGTCGAGAAAACCAAGCTTGGAGAATATTTTTTAAGCAAGTCATCAAAAAAGCCATTTGGAGAAAGAGTGCGGTCAAGCTTGCGGACAATGCCCTGCATAAAAAAAGAGCTTCCGAAAAAACTAATAAAACTCGACCCAGCAAAATAAAAAAACTTCCTGTCCCAGTAGCATTTATATTTTCTTTTTCCTCTAGTCGTCCCAGTATTAAAAAAAGTTCGCGAAAGGCGCTTAAAAAATAATCCCCAGAAAGTTCTTGACGCGCGATAAATTTCCACTCCTTCAACTATTACGTTTTCGTCTCCAAAATTTTCCCGAAAATAATCTGCTTTAAATTTAGGCACTATGAGTATTATTCTTATATCTTTTCTCTTTTTTAACAATTCAAAAAAATCGGAGAGTAAAATATTCCGTGAGATATGCTGGTGAAAGCTTGTTATAAAAATTGTTTTCATCTAATAACCTTAATTAATTTTTCTACTTCATCAATAACCATTTTCACGCTTATGTCTTTAGATTGCCGATAAGCTTCTTTTATGTTTATATTCCGCGTATTCAAAACAGTAATGGCAGGCCTTCTTCTCTCGGCTTTGACTATTCTGTTCTTCGGCCCTTTTGGCGGCTGATCTTCGTCGTTCATGGGACCAACGATGTCTACCGTCGGGATACCAAAGGCTTCCGCAATATAAATCGGACCCGTATCCACACTGATAAACAAGGACATCATGGAAATCGCCGCCTTGAGCTCATCGACATTGAAAGCATTGAAAGCGTTTGCCAAGTTCATTTCTCTAGGAATATGCGACAAAAATTCTTCAACTTCTTTTCTATCAGTCTCCGAGCCAATTAAGACAATTTTAGCCTTATAGCTTACCCGCAGCCATTCTGCGACACACGCGAACTTGTCGCGCCCCCAGAGCTTTATTTTATATCCCGTGGACGGAAAAATTCCAACGACAAAATCCGCTCCTATCTTAACTCCGTTTTTTTCATAAAATTTCGTTACCTTCTCTTTTCCAAATTGAGAATAGCTTAGATTTTTCTTCGTGTCATCTGACTCGATGCCGATAGTTTCAAGAAGCCTTAAATATTCGCGGGGCGCGTAATTGCCAACTTTATGCGGCCTTGTGTCTACAAGCCGAGTTAAAAAGCGGTACGCGCGCGTTTGAAGCGGAGAATAACCGCCCTCAAGAATCGGAGCTGCAATATGCGGAATGTCGGATAAGTACAAAAGGGCCAATGCTTCGGGCGATGGCCCTACGAGTAAAGCAAAATCAAATTTCCGGGATCTTAGCTCTCTCCTCATTTCCTTAAAATTCTTGGTCCAAACTATATACTCTGAAACGTCAGCGTTGTCAGCCAGAAGTTCCTTGTTGATCTTATCTCCCAAAACAAACAATTCCGCGTCGGGATATTTTTCCTTAAAAGCCCTGAATACCGGAGTTGTGCAAACCATGTCGCCCAACTTTGCAAGCTGGACAATTAAAACCTTGTTAAGATGATGCGTTTTTTTATCGGCCCTTCCGCGCTTGAGAAAGCGGAAATAGCAGCGGATCATCAGCAACAAATTGTGTAATCTCGAAGTTAACATATAATACAAATATAACTTATATTCCGATGAAAAAGTTAAATTTAGGCTCTGGGAAGGATATAAAAGCCGGCTGGGTTAATCTAGACTCTGCAAAACTGCCGGGGGTGGACGTCGTGCATAACATAGAAAAACTTCCTCTGCCTTTTAAAGACAGCGAGTTTGACGAGATTCTCTGCCAGGATGTTTTGGAACATATTGAATATATTCTGGTATTAAAAGATATGCATCGTATTTTGAAGACGGGGGGTAAACTTAAAATACGAGTTCCGCATTTCACATCTAAGAATAACTACATCGATCCAACGCATAAAAAAAGATTTTCAATCTATACATTCGAGATGTTCTGTAGAAATTCCCCGCACTCTAAAACAAAAGAGCGGGACTATTATTTTGACTTCAATTTCGATTGCGTCAAATCCTCTCGGATATTTTTCGATCACTCCTCGCGCTGGCTAATCTACAATCGCCCGATGGAATGGCTGGTAAATTTAAATAAAACTACGAGATTTCTATATGAATCTACGGGCTGGTGCTATAGCTTCCCCGCGCAAAATATTGAGGTTGAATTGATAAAATAGCAATAGTCCAACTTTCTACGATCGTGAAAAGTTAGTCGTCTATCAAATATGTCATTTTAACTCTGAGTGTTGCAAAGCTCATGATACATTACCACGTGGGCTTGACAAGATATAAGAGTTTCTGATATACTTATTCAAAAGTTATTTTCGGATGTTTCGGTGGATTATTCAAAGGAGGGTCCCGTGAAAAGACTGTTCATTGATGATCTGAAAGATTTTCTATGGAAACCATATCTACCGCCCCTAGGCCAAGGCGGGCACGATCTCAACCACGTTCTTCGCATGGAGGCAATGTACGAAGAGCTCTCGACGCTTATTCCGGGAGTTGATCAAGAAGAATACGCTGTGGCCGTATGGCTACACAATATCGATCGATGTCCGGCTTTCGGAAATCACGTAAAGAGCAAGGGACTTGAGGCTGTTTTAAAGGGGCTCCTCAACCCAGCAGAACTTTCCGCCGAAGTCGCCGAAAGAATTATGAACTCTGTGTTGGAACACGGCAAGAAAAATGACGGCGTAGATGATCCGTCACTGCTCCAGATGCTTCGGCTTGCGGACAAATGGGATAGAATCGGTGTCCATGGAGCCACATCAGGATTCGCCTGGAAAGGATGCGTGATGCCTTCTTACAACCATCAGAACCCATTCGGCTACGGCGATACTTCAGAGAACGGGTGGAGGACGCATTACCAAAATTTCTACCGCATCCTTGAATGGTACTCTGACTTTCCGCTCATACGTGAGCTAGTTCAGAGACATCGCTGGCGCTTCGAGGCGTTCCTTGCGTTCATCAGAGCATTCGCGAGAGAGATTTCCGAGGCCCACAACGTTCCAAACTCCGTCGAGGCAGACATCAAGAAATGCCTTGGCCCATTCTATGACGAGTGGAGATAGTCTCGTCTCATAACCAAAGAGGGCAGTGAAAACGTTTTCACTGCCCTCTTTTCATTTCATCATATAGTTTCATATATTCTTCAATTCTGCTTTCCCAGAGAAAATTTTTTGCCCACAATAGCGACTGAGCAGACATTTCTTTTTTCAACGCGCTATCATTTAAAATCTTTATTGTCGCATCACCTTTGACCGTTCCTCGCGCTGGCTAATCTACAATCGCCCGATGGAATGGCTGGTAAATTTAAATAAAACTACAAAATTTCTATATGAATCTACAGGCTGGTGCTACGACTTCCTGGCGCAGAATATCGAGGTCGTACTCATAAAGTAACCTTGACAAAATATACAATTCCATACTATAATAGCACAAAGCTATTTCAACTACTGATGGAGGTGTCACGTGCTACAAAGACAATATGAAGCTAGAGTTCCTTATCGACGCTATATCGAGGAAGGGCATAAAAAAATGCCGCGGAAATTCCTCCCTGATAAAGCTTACGGTGAAGCGATAGAGGCATTCGTCGTGGTTTGCGCCGATGTTGTTCCCATCAATCGAGAGCGCAGAACGTTTTATCTGACCAAGCGCTCCTCAAAACCCATCCAGGGGTGGTGGGAATTAGGTGGAAAAATTTTCGCAGGAGAGCCAGAAGAAGAAGCGATCAGCCGTATTGTGAAGCGAGAGACGGGGATGGAACTTCCCTCAAAGCGATTCTCTCTGGTGTCTAAAGGCCGCTACTTCTGCAAGGACAGACAGCAGGAACCCCAAGACGTCGGGTGCGACTCATTAGTGTTCCATTATGTCGTGGAGTTATCGGAAGAAGAGCTCCGAATAGCCAACTCGAATCTCGACAAAAACGAGTATGAGCGGGGTGTCGGCCTTGAGGAATTTAGCCGCCAACGAATCGTTGACGAAGACGTCCCGGAGGCGATCCTGGATCTCTACGACACGGTGTTCTCCTGTTGAGTAATCTGCGCGGAGAAAGGAGGTACTTAATGAAAATCAGACCTAGGCCAAACTTTTCATGGGCTGTGTTCTTTGTTATCGTTTCCTTGAGGTATTTTCAAATACTAAACACGTGGGTAAGTGTGACCCTGTTTGCCATTTATACGATAGTAGCCCTCGTGGTAATGCATAATAACCCGAAAATCCGAAAGGAAGCGGAAGAATTCGGGCAACAAATGTCGGCCAAGCGAGCGCAGAGAAGAAAAGACAAACTCTTCAATGCACTCGTAGGCTCTGTAAAAATTCAGAGAAAAAACAAATAATTCAAAATTCGAAATAGAAGGGACAGTGGTTCGCAAAATCACTGTCCCTTTTTTAATTCATCATAAAGAGATATGTATTTTTTTATCTGGTCGGGCCACTGGAAATTTTTTACCCATTCCAGAGATTTCTCAGACATATTTTTTTTCAATTCTTGATTGCTTAAAATTTTAATGATTGCCTCTGCCGCCGCTTTATAGTCATATTGAGAAACCAGGATTCCGTTTTGATTATTATTGACTGCCTCCTCAACTCCACAGCCTAAACTCGAAACTATTGGAAGGCCGCGCATCGCCGCTTCCAAATATACCAACCCGAATCCCTCTAACTCGTGCCGTACGTTAAGCGACATCAGGAAAAAAAGCTCCGCTTCATGGTAATATTGTTCCAATTCCTTTTCGTCGTCTACGCCAGTTAAAACAAAAACTTTTTCCGCAAGCCCTAAATCCGCTATCATTTTGTTAATTTGGTCAAAATATTTATTAGCATATTTCTTTCCGATTATTACGTATTTCATTTCCGGGAATTTCTTGGAAACTATGGCAAAGGCTTGAATGCTCACTTTATATCCCTTGCGCCATCGCAATGAACCAACGCTCAATATATATGGTTTCATATTTTCCTTGATAGTATATTTCGTTTGCGAATAGGACTTTAAATCTATCCCTGGAAAAATAACATCGATCTTAAGATTGGGGACCTTACTAAGTATTTCCTGCTTCATGAAATTGCTCACCGCCACTACCCTATCTGCTTTGCGGTAAGTGAATTTTGTTAATCGTGAATAGAGCGGGCTGTACAAAGGTATAACTGCTCCGCTGCCTAAAGTGCCTAAGATAATCTTTTTGCGAAGGCCTAGAGACGCGACAATTGCGACAATTCCATAAGGAAATGTATCTAGGGGATGGATAACATCGCAATCCTTAATTATTTTGCGGATGGCAAATATTTTGCCTAAAAGCCTAATTTTATTTGGGGACAAAATTGGCTTCTCGAAATCTGAATTGCTGCCAGCGGTGGTTAGGATTACCACATCAGCGCCTAAGCCCTCTTTTATTCCCAAAATCAAACGTTTTGAAAAAACGCCCGTGCCATTATCTTGCCTGAGATTATGCGTCAAAAAACAAATCTTCATCGTCACTCTGGTTTATTGATTGCGGAAATTTTTCCGTCCCGAACGACAACTTCGCCTCCATTCGGCACTTTAATCTTCTTTAGGGCAATGTCCGCTATAATTTTTGCGACTGCCTGCGGGTCCTGCTGGATCTTGGCGTCCTTGGCGCCAAATAGCTTCCGCCGCATCGGCGTATTCATTCCCGCTGGAGCAACGGACAGATAAGATATATCCGAACCCGCCAACGACTTGCCTATCGCTTGGGTCAGCCCGCGAACCGCAAATTTGCTCGCGGAATAAATCGCGAAAAATGGGTTGGCTCTTATTCCTGCCGTAGACGTAATATTGATTACCATTCCGCTTTTTTGGCGCTTCATTATCGGGAGCACTGCTCGCGAAAATAAAAATATTGACTTAGTATTCGTATCAAAGCATCGATCATATTCTTCATTGCTGACATCCTCGATAGCCTTGGGTTTAAATATCCAGCCGGCGCAGTTAATTAAAATATCGATCTTTTTATGTTTGGCTAAGACTTTTTTCACAAAAGAATGAACATTGTCTTGAATCGTGACATCAACTAAAGTATAATCGCAAGCATTAATCAGCGTCTTTTTATCGTTCGAGCATATTTCGACTTTAGCGCCGATCTTTGCAAAGTAGCCCGCGGCCGCCTTGCCAAGCCCGCTGCTCCCGCCGGTTATTACGACAACCTTATTTTTTAACGTTAATCCCATTATAAATATATAAAACTTTTCCAAGCGAAGATTAGTTTATATATAGATAATAGTAATACAATAGTAATACAAATATGGAAGTTATTTCATGCAGAATATGTCAAAGTAGGAATCTACAGAATATCATAGATTTGGGTTTTCATCCGCCATCCGATGCTTTTTTGACCTCGGAGGAACTGAAAAAGCCGGAAATCTCGCACCCCCTGAGAGTTCTCTTATGCGATAAATGCGGCCTTTGGCAGCTGGATTATGTAGTTGACCCCGAAATCCTCTACCAAAGAAGCTACCCATATGAATCGTCGACTACGAGAACCGGAAGAAAGCACTTTCATGATATGGCTAAGGAAATATGCGATAAATATGAAACGCCGAAGGGCTCGCTAGCTGTTGATATTGGAAGCAATGTCGGCGTTTTGTTGCAAGGTTTTGAAACAGTGGGGATGAAAACCTTGGGAGTAGACCCTGCCTTCGATATGGCAAGGATCGCGAATCAAAATGGGATTTTAACCATCGCTGACTTTTTTACGCGCGATTTATCCAAAAAAATAGCAAAGCAATACGGAAAGGCGCATGCAATCACCGCGACCAACGTGGTTGCGCATATTAACGATATACATAATCTCGTTTCCGGCGTAAAGAATTTATTAGCGCCTACCGGCGTCTTTGTCATTGAAGCCCCATATCTCGTTGACTTAGTCCAAAAAAATGAATACGACACAATATACCACGAACACCTAAGTTATCTCAGCGTCAAGCCATTAGTTGGGTTATTCAAGAGTCATGACATGGAATTAATTGATGCCGAAAAACAAAATATACACGGAGGCACAATGCGCTACTTTATAGCCCACAAAGGCAAATACAAAGTTTCTCCGGTTATAAAAAAATTAATAGCCGCGGAAAACAAATTTGGGATATATGACATCAACTTCTTGAAGAAAACGTTCGTTAAAGCAGTAGAAAAACAGCGCGCTGATTTAGTCGAGTTGCTTATGAAATTGAAAAAAGAAGGGGCAAGAATTGTTGGCGTGAGCGCTCCCGCGAAAGGGAACACATTATTGAATTACTGCAAAATCGACAATCAATATCTGGATTATATTTCCGAAAAAGCTGAAATAAAGATCGGTCTTCATACGCCTGGAACGCATATTAAAATCGAATCAGATAAGAGACTGATGAAAGATATGCCTGATTACGCGCTCATTCTAGCCTGGAATTTCGCTGATGAAATAATGGGGAATTTAAAAGAGTTCAAAAAAAAGAACGGTCGATTTATAATACCTATTCCAAAACCAATTATTATCTAATCATAATAAATATAGTCATGAAAATAAAATTCAACAATAAAAAAATAACTCCGGTATTCAAAGATAAAAGAGGGTCTATTTTTGATATATTGGAAGTACCTGTATCGCATGTTGGCATTGTCACATTCAAAAAGGGCGCGGTGAGAGGGAACCATTATCATAAAAAGTCGGCGCAATATTCCTATATTCTGAGCGGTAAAATTGAATTAACAATAAAAAAAATAAATGAGAAACGTGCGAGAGATAGAATCCTGAAAGAAGGTGATTTGACCACAATCCCTCCAAATATGATTCATACATACCGAGCCCTTGAAAATTCATCAATGCTCGATTTGACCACTTACGCGCGAGGTATTAAGGGATACGAAACTGACACAGTCCGCGTTTAAATTAAAGTAGCGCGAGGATATCTTTCCCGGTTTTCTCCCAAGAAAATATTTTTGCTCTTTTGATCCCTTTATCTATAAGCTCCAAGCGCAAATCGGCATTAGAAGATAAATTTATAATTGCTTTCTTTATCTCCTCAATATTTCTCGGATTTACCAAAATCGCCGCCTCGCCCGCGGCTTCCGGCAGTCCTGAAGCATTAGAAGCAACTACAGGAAGCCCGCAGGCCATCGCTTCTAAAATAGGGAGTCCGAATCCTTCGATAAAACTGAGGTATAAAAGAGCAGTAGCATTTTTATAAAGATAAGAGAGTTCGCTATCTGTTGGATGTTCGAAAAATATTATTTGGTCCGTAAGCCCATTGCCTTTGATGAAATTTAATACGCTGTCAAAATATTCCCCTTTGCCGGTCCCGCAAATTATAAGTTTATGCGCCATTCTCGACTCTTTTTTCGCAAGCGCGAATGATTTTACTATTCCTAGTACATTTTTCCTTATCTTGATTGCTCCGATAGACAAGAAATATTTCTCAGGCACGCGCCCTGGCGCTAAAGGCGCGTTGCCGCAGATATTGGTATACCCCAGGTAGACTATCTTAATTTTTTCTGCGGTGATATTAAAAAGTTCAATTATTTCGTTTTTGGTCGCATTAGATACAGAGATTATTAAATCCGCGGCTTTCAGAGAAAAGCGGTGATAAAATTTCAAGAGATAGTTTGGTCTAAAATTATCGTAGGCGAAATCATAAGCGATCACGACCGATTTTCTCGGGCGGACAAAAAAAGAAATTATTGGGGTGTTAAAAATGCAGATATCTAGATTTTCTCCGAAAAGCGCTCTGTCGAGCCAAAAATATTTATGATCGGCGATTTTTATTCGCCAATTGTTTCCTGGAAATTCCGGGAGCGTCTTGGGCTTCCTGCGCAAAATGATAAGATATTCGTTTCTGGAAGCTCGGCTTCCACTTGGAAGCCGAGCTTCCAAGTCAAAAATAGAACGTGTAATTTCAAAAATAGCGCGTCCTAATCCTGCTGGCTTGTCTTCGCCGTACGGGTGCAAAATTATCCCAATCCTCATTTTTTATTACTCGCAATCTTGCCGATAAGCCACGAGGAGGATTGGACTTTCCCTCCGTGCCCCAGCCCAAATTTCATCTCAATGCCCAATTTTTTGCAGAGTTTATATTCGGGGATATTGCGGCTCGTTCTATCCCCTCCGTTGCCAAAAATGTCGGGGCGTAAAATTTTAAGTTCCCGGCATATGCTCATGTCCTTAGGGTTTTTCGGATGCTTGGTTATAAATACGCCGTCTACTCCTCGGATCGCTTCGATAATTTCCTTCCGTTCCTTCTCGGGCATAAAAACGTGACCCTTCTTTTTCATAAGCCAGTTATCATTGTTGAGAATAATGATAAGCCAGTCTCCTAGTTTTTTCGCATGCCCGAAAAGCCGGACGTGGCCGATATGAATCGGGTCAAAGCCTCCGGATACAGCAACTGTTATTAATTTCTTTTTTCTAATTCCCAAGTGAGACATTCTACTGGAATTAATATTGATAAATACTTATCATAAAAATCCGGGAAACGATGAATAAAATTCTTAAAAAACTGCCGCAGAAGGTTTTTAGATTTATGCGGCCAACCGCACCAAAAGCCTAGAACCTTAAAATTTAGACTTAGATCCGGGATAGTGTCGAGCGCTCGCGTTGAAAAGAAATGCGTATGCGTCGCGGCAAACGCGTCTACGGAACGGAAATATGGAACCTGGATGACGAGTCTGCCCCTAACTTTCAAAACGCGCCTTGCTTCCTCCAGCGCGCTGGAAACGTCTTCTATATGCTCTAGCGACTGATTGAACAATACTATATCGAATGAATTATCTTCAATCGGCCAAGGCGTTTTATTCGCGTCGTGCACAACATCAACTCCGGGAAATTTAGCGATATCCATCCCCGTCGCTCCCGGGAGCTTCCTCGGCCCGCATCCGACATCGAGCGCCTTCTTATCGCCGAGAATATTTTCCCTGACAAATCCATTTATCGCCCAAATTTTCTGCGCCCAAAAATCAGTCATATCTTTTTCATAAACTCTAAAATTTCTTTTGCTCGTTTTGACCACGTATAATTTTCGACTTTCGCGCGGGCATTATCTACTTTTAACTTCGAATCGAGGAGATTTGTCATTATTTTGCTTATTTTATCCGCTAGATCTTTGGGATTATCCGGCTCATAGAAGTATGCCTCATTTTCAGAGACAATTTCGCGATTAGCGGGAGTATCCGCGGCCAAAATTGGCCGGCCAGATGCCATATATTCAAAAAGTTTCATAGGTGAAGTGTGTAGATAAGAATACTCGTTTTTCTTCGTACCGATAACTATGCAAAGATCGGCCGCTCGAAGCCAATATGGGATTTCTTGATAAGGCCGGTCGCTAATTATATAGATAGTCTCGTCCGTGAGGAACTTTTGAGCCTCTAGGAGTATCCCCATCCCCTTCCACGAAACCTCGCGCCCAACATATATTGCTATTTTTTTATCGGGCGGCAAATCTAATTTTTTTCTTGCTTCCTCTTTCGTAATCGTGCCTGAAAACATTTCGAGATCAATACCATTCGGTTTAACCATTATTTTTTTGGAAGCAAGCCCGAATGTCCCCATCAAGCTTTTCTTAATATTGTTATTTATTACAATGGAGCCCGAAATCTTTTTCAAAAATACTTCCCAGAAAAAAGCTTTCTTTTTTGCGCCGTGAATCTCCGAGAAATACGGCAAACCCAAAAAACGTAGAAAAACAAACGAGAAGTTATCCATGTCTATTGTGTATATGATCGCGTCTTTTTTTCTTCTAAGATAAAAATAACTCGAAATCATAAAAGAAAAGGAGCTTAAAATAAAGCCGAAATTTAAAACTGGGAGGCGCCGGACCGGAATTTCAACTTGAAGCCCGTAGAAATCCTTGAGCGATCTTCCTTCCCCGCGGCGCGGCAGAACAAGCTCCAGATCCGCGCCTCGAAGCAAAAAGGCCTCACACATTTTAGCGAGCTGTATGCCGTGAGCCTTTTCGGAGGGCATTCTCGCGTTTGCGACATAGTAAATCTTCATCTCCCAAATATTTCTCGCAACTTTAAGATCGCGACAACCTTTAGTGATTCTAGGATATCTCGGGCAGTACTTTTCGAACTTCCTCCCCTTCTCTCCAAAAATTTTATCGGGACTTCTTTTGTTTTTGCTCCAAGCCTAAGCATCTCGCATAAAAGATGAATCTTATACGCGTGATAGCGCGACAGAATTTTGTCTTCATCAAGCGGCAATCTATCATAAAATCCGGCAACTCTAGAAAGTTTGAGTCCTGATGTGTTGTCAAACGTCGGCAGACTCAATGTTTTTTTTATAAACCAGCTTCCATATTTCGATAAAATTTTTTGTCTCGCCGACCACTCCTCCGGAATGCTTCCGCCGCGGACATAGCGCGAACCGATCACGTAATCGTGCCCGCGGTCAAGCTCTACCACGAGTTTTTTTATATCTTTGGGGTCGTGCTGGTAATCTCCGTCGAACTCTATAATCGCCTCGGCTCCCAGGTTCGATCGGGCGTAATTCATTCCAGCAATATATGCCGACCCCAACCCGCGCCGTCTCTTTTCCGTCAACAACTCTATCTCCGGATACTTTTTCTTGGCTTCTTTTATTATGTCTCCAGTACCATCCGGCGAATTCGCGTCAACTACTAAAATCTTAAATTCGTGATTTGGAATCCCGGAAAATTCGCCTCTCACGTCACGAAGAAGCCTTTCGATGGTTTGGGCTTCGTTATATGTCGGGATAATTACCGTGATTTTCATTATTTGAGGTTATATAGTGAAACGCTCGGTCCAAGCTCTTTTGTTTCAAATAGTTCAAATGGGCTACCTCCCAAATGCGAATCGGTAATAGAGAATTGGGAATCTTCGCCGAATGAAATAATCGGCTTGTTATCCATCAAAATTCCCTCTAGCCTTTCGCCGCCCGACAGAGCAATAAACTCATAACCGTTTTTTAGAATCGGTTTATCCAAACCTGCCTGCGCAGGCAGGTCAGAAATATTCAAAGCGTGAAAAGAAGGATAAATCGGACTTTTCCCGAAAAATAATTCAGAGCGGTCAATCTGCCTTAAAGAATCCGGCGCTATCATCTCCTTTTCTTGAATTGCCTGGGCATTCGCGGCAAGGCGCATAAGCCGCGCGCGCACGATTATCTTCGATCCTTCTTTTAAATTTGTTTCAATCCAAACTCTCATATTTTCTCTGGAATCATTCTTATATACCAGATAACCCAGCCGTAAAGAAAAAACTAGCGGCAAAATAAGCACAATGATAAAAACGCGCCAGCGCGAAAATAATCGCATAAAACCAAATCCGGCCAAGATAGCGATCATAGGGATCAGGGGCGTGAGAAATCTATCCTCGAATCTGAATAAAAGATAAAACAACATTGAATACGCGATAATAAATAGCGAGAAGAGCCAGAATATTTTTCTATTTTTAAGAAAGGCAAAAAGCAAGCCAAAGATGGACATCAAAGCCAATATCGGCTCAGCGAACAAAAGCGGCGACAAAAATTTAAATGGGCTCGCAAGCAATCCGAACAGCGATTTTTCTCCAAATAAAGATATCTTCCCTCCAAAGCCAATGCTTGCCGGGTAAATCGCGAGCGGCACTAAAGCAAGCGCGACAAACATTATTCCCAAAAAATATATAAATTTCTCGCGAAATAACTCTGAAAGTTTTTTCTCCTCAAACAGCAGAAAATAAAAGCCGACAAGAAACAACGCCACAGAAGAAATCGCGCTTATGCCAATCCCGATTCCAGAAATTAAAATAGAGAGAAAATATCGCTTTTTAAAAGACATCGATGGATGCGTCAGAAAATATAAAACGAGGAGTAAAATCAACGAGATGGGCATCCATTGCCTTGCCGCGATTGAGAGCATTATGTGAAGAAGGCTTGTTGAAAGTAAAAAAGACGCAGCGAGGCCCGACCATTCATCATTAAAAATATTCCTCGAGACCCCGTAGATCAAATAAATTGAGAAAACAGCCAAGAGAATATTTAAAAATCGCGCTGCCAGGAAAAAATCAGAAAGATCCGATCCTATATAATTTATGAATGAGAGACGATCTCCATCGAAAGATAAGTACTTGATGGCAAGAATCCCGGAGAATGCGGGGAGAAGAAAATAAGAAATATACGTGGGGTAATATAAAATAGAGCGAAATTCTTCCACGTGAAAGCGGGGAATAACGGTTTTGAGTTCAATCATTTTAAGCGCGCCTAGCGTAAATGGCGGCTCGTCAGCGATGAGCCAAAGCGGAAGACCATAGCCGATTCCTGCGACGCGCACCAAAAACGCAAAAACCAGAATTACAAAAAGAATTCTCCGAGAATTTGCCGTCATTTAAAAAGATTTATGAATTCCTCGACGCCGATATTCCTGTCAAATTTTTTTACAAATTCCAAGCCTTCCCGTGCGAGATTTGCTGAAAGTTCTTGGTCCGAAAGTAATTTTGTAATTCCGCGGCCAAAACATTCAACGTCCTCCGGCTCGCATAGAAACTCATAAAAATCCTGGGGAACGATTTCCTTGATTCCTCCGACGTCAGACGCGACAAATGGAGTCCCCGCGGAAAGCGCGTCCAGTATAACGTGCGGCGAGCCTTCTTCGCGAGAGGGCATCAAAAATACATTCGCCGCCTGATAATAAGGGGCCATATCTTTATTCGGCACTCCTCCGAAAATTCTTAAAGGCAGATTCTTTGCTTCTTCCTCAAGCTTTGCTCGATACGGTCCGTCTCCAATCACAAAAAAAACGAGTTTCGGATAATCGATTCCGGCCGCGATTCTCGCGATAAGGTCAGCGCCCTTTCTTTCGGAAAGATGGTGCGCGAAAAGAACTATCTTCGCGTCTGGCTCGATGGCAAACCAGCGCTTAGTCGAAGTTTTATCCTCCTTCGGTCGGAACCTTTCTACATTTATCCAATTCGACAGAACAATATATTTTTTAACGCCGTAATATTTTACATATTCTCTTGCGAGCATTTCCGGACCAGTCACTAAAGTTACGCGCTTCATTATGTATCTCAAAACTCTCTCCTCAAAAAATCCGCGACGGAATAGCCAAAGCATGCCTCTGGACCAATAAAAAACTTTTCCGCCGGCAAGGATAGCCGCAAGCGCCCCGTAATAAGAATAGTGGACGTAGAAATTATTGTAACCTTGTTTCTTGAGTTTTTTTAATATTAAATACATCTCTAAAAAACGCAAAAGTCCCTTTTCTCTTTTCTGGATCTCGAAAGGCGCGTTGAGATTCACATTTCCACGAGCCTTTTCTATCACGACAAAAATGTCCATCTTGACCGCGGCGTAGCGAATAAGCTCATAATTGTAATATAGATGAGTGTCTGTATCTTCGTCGTATGACGGAAGAATGTACGCTACTTTTTGCATGTTAGCCAGGAATCAACTAATTTATCGCGATAATCTTCGAAAGAATTATACGGGAGTTTAGTATTTTCTGCCCCCTCTTTCAATTTTAATCTTAAATTTGAATCTTTCAAAAATTTGAGAATCTCCCCGGAGAGAATGTAACTGCTGCCAACGGGCGCAATCAATCCATTTATTCCGTTTTTAATAATCTCGCCCGCAACTCCGACATCGGTCATTATAACAGGCAATCCAGACGATAAAGCCTCAACCGCCGAAAGCCCGTATCCTTCATAATTTGAAGTTATAAGCAAAATATCCGCGCTTGCGTAATATCCAGAAAGATTCTCCTGCCAGCCCTCTAATTTGACAGAATTCCCTAATTTCAAATTTCTAATTTCTAATTCGATGTCTTTGCGCTCCGGTCCATCTCCAACGATGACCAAAACCGTCTTAATTTCTCTAATAACTTCGCTCATAGTTTTCAACGCGAGCTTGATATTTTTCTCGCGAGAAAGCCGCGCGACCATTAAAATATATAAATCATAGCCCGGATATTTTTCACGCAAATTTATTCCGCCTTCTTTTTTAATTTCCGCATAAATAGGCAGTACGACCAGAGGAGGCTTAGCCACCACTTGGTGGCTAAGCCTCCTAGTTATCGAATTTTTTATCCTTTCTGACACAACTCGAATGCAACTTGCTCTTGGAATCAAAAATTCCGCGAGAAAAACTCTCACCATGTTCGACACCGAGTGTCGAACAAAATAAGGGCTGAAAATATCAGTATGGATCTGCATCTGCCACGGGGTATTAAATTTATTTGAAAGTAGCCAGGCAATAAACGAATGCTCGATCTCCTGAGCGGTGATCAAATCGAATTTCTCGCGCGACAAAATCGCTTTCGCTTTTTTATACCCCTTCCAAAACCGCGCAAATCTTCCCAGCTCTCTCGATAAATCAATAATTTCGAGTCTCCCTAAAACCTCGGCGTATCTTTTCAGTCGAGGATTTTCTGGATCCGATGAGAACATTAAGATTTTCATAAAATCTAACTGTTATGATATATCATCACAAAATAATATCCTCTAAAATTTTTATTGTCTTGTCGATCATATCTATGTCTAAAAATTTTTTGGCGGTTTCTTTGGCCCCTTTGGAAATTGTTTCTTGGAGCTTGGGATTTTTGAGAAGCATTATAATCGCTTCTCGCCATGCTTCTTTATTATTATATTCTACCACGAGCGCGTTTTTTTCATTTTCGACTATCTCTTTGTTTCCGCCGGCATTAGTTGTGATTATCGGCAAACCTAGCGACATTGCCTCCAAAATTTGATGCGAAAATCCCTCATAGCCCGTGTTCAAAAGAAATATCGCGCATGAAGAAAGAAATTTCTCATATTTTTCTTTGGAGAAACTCCCGGTTATAATCTTGGCACCGGGAATGTCGAGCTTGCGAAGCATTTCAAATCCTTTCCACGGCACATCGCGCCCAGCGGAAAAGAGGATATTTTCTTTCGCTCTATTTCGCGGCGAGGCAGGCACGGAAACGGTATTATAAATTACACTAATCTTCCAAAAGCTAACCCCCCATTTCCCTAAAACTTGTGCTAAATAATTGCTTGGCACAATCACGGCGCTCGAATTTCTCGCGACATATCTCTCAATCTTTTTAAGAAATTCAACGGCAAATCCATATTTCTTATCCAAAAATTCATCAAGCAATTCCTTGACCCCAAATCTTTGAACTCCCTGTTCCCAGGCGTAATCGCCGACAATTTTAATCGCGAATTTTTTCCCTAAAAATTTCGAAGCCAAAATCGCAGGCAAGCCGACACTGACCGGATCCTGGGCGTAGATAATATCGCAATCGCGCCCGAGTTTAATTACCTTAAGAAAGTATAAAAAATGCCGCAGTACTTTCGGATACGCGAGAAACCAGCCAAAACTCAAAACTTTCACCTGAACCCCCCGCTTGGGAAATTCTTTTTCAAGTAAAGCGCTGTAGCTAGCGGGGCCTCCGACATCGGGAGGATAAATTCCAGTAGCAATCAAGACGCGCATAATTCCTTAAAAATTTTTTCCATATCGCGGGCAATTTTCGACAACTGATATTTCTCTTCGACCAATTTCAGGCCATTTTTGATCAACTTTTCGCGCAAGGCTTTGTTTGTAAATAATAATTCGATTTTCTCGTTCAAGTCTTTCGGATCATCAACTTTAACTTCGAGCCCTGTTTCTCCATTAACTAAAAAATCCTTGATCCCGCCAACGGAAGTCGCGATAATAGGCAAACCCGCGGCCATTGCTTCCAGAAACGCCGTGCCCAAACCCTCGGACCTGGAAGGGCGAACAAAAATATCCGCCCTCCACAATTCCTGCGGAATTTGATCAAATGGAGTCTTATCTAAAATCCGAAGTTCAGCATCTGGAAATTTTTTCTTCACACTTTCGAACGCTTTTTCTAAAATATCAAGCCCGTTTTTATAAACGCGCCGCGAGATTGAAATTATAATATGCCCATTTTTGACTTTTGCGTTTTGATTTTTGAATTGCAGTAGCTCCACCCCATTCGGGACCACGTCAATCGAAACTTTGGCCCCCATTTTTCTCACAAAATCCTTTAGATAGCTGCTGATGACTTGAATGCGATCAGCTTTTCTAACGAGCAAACAAAAAAATATATTTACGAGGCCGAATCGAGAACGTTTAATATGCGCCTCCGAATCTCCTTCCTGGATTGTTAACAAAAACGGAATACGTGGATAGAAAAATTTTAAGAGCCACGCGCCGATGGATCCGTAAGACGCCATCATTCCCCAAAATAAAATCGGCTTATCCAGATTTTTCTTGATGGATATAAATTTAAAAAAAGAAACAAATGGCAAAAGAAATTTATCAAAAAAACTGCCCAGGCCTAGCCTATACACCGTAACGTTTCCCATCTTATCCGCCGCAGGAAGACTTTTCTTGAATCTTGCAGTTAAAACTATAAAATGAGTGCCGGCGATATTATCAGTAATGCCTTTAATCGCCGTCTCGGCCCCGCCTAGAAGCGGAAGATATGCGGTGGAAAAAATAACGATAGTCATGGTATAATTATGAAATAAAAAATGAAAATTGTCTATTTTATCACTAAATCGCATTGGGGAGGTGCTGCAAAATATGTCTTTGACCTTGCCTCCGGGCTCGATAAAAATAAATGCGATGTTTTTGTCGCAAGCGGCGGGCAGGGCGCACTTAAAGAAAAAGTGGAATCCCGCGGCCTTAAATATCTAGAAATCCCGCATTTCGAACGAAAAATAAACTTGATCGGCGATATTTTAAGTCTTTTCGAAGTTCTCGCTTTGCTCTGGAAAATCAGACCAGACATTATTCACGTAAACTCTTCGAAAGCCGGAGTGGTTTGCGGAGTATCCGGATTTTTATATAAGCTCTCGGGGCAAAAGCTGCGAATGATTTTTACCGCGCACGGATGGGCGTTTCACGAATCTCGCCCCAAATTTCATTTATTTTTGATCAGGCTCGCCTCGAAAATATCATCTATCTTTTACGATAAAATAATCTGCGTAACAACTTTCGATTATAATTCGGCCCTCCGCTATAAAATCGCGCCTCAAAGAAAACTTGCTCTAATCCAGAATGGCATAAACGCAGAAGAGATTAAATTTTTAAAGAGAAGGGAGGCGCAGGAAAAAATTTTCGGCGGCGAAAAAGAATTCGTCATTGGGACAGTCGGCGAATGGGTTCGCAACAAAGGCTGGGATATCTTGCTTAAAGCGATAGCCCCACTTTTTGATAAGCATCCGCACATAACTTTAGCGCTTATCGCGGGTGGTGAAAGCCCTCACAGAGAAGAAATTTCGCACGAAAAAATTGTAATCGTGGAAGATCTCTCCGGAGCTCACCAATATCTAAAGGCGTTTGATGTATTCGTATTTCCTTCGAGAAAAGAGGGGTTAGCATACGCCCTGCTTGAAGCCTCATTAGCCGAGCTTCCGATTATCGCATCGGCTGTCGGTGGAAATTTCGACATAATCGAGACGGATAAAACCGGAGTTCTCGTGCAACCAGAAAATCACGACATGCTTGCGCGTACACTCGACAAATTTATAGAAAATCCGAAACAAGCCAAAAAATTCGGCAAAGCCGCCCGCGAAAAAGTCAAAAATAATTTCTCAATCTCCCGCATGCGCGAGAGAACTTATTCGCTATATCCTCTTTGACGCTAAAAATCCGAGCGCAGCTATTAGGCCAAGGCCAAGAGCGGAAAGGCCCCAATATATTCCGTTTTTTGAAAAAAATGAGCTTGAAACTTGAGCGGTTTGCGTCTCAGGCACTATTTTTGTTTCCGCTTCAACTGAAATATCTTCCGCCGGATTTTTTTGAGAAATTGTCTCAGTGGTTTTTGTAAATGGAGTTGGAATTAAAACTCTCTGCGCTATCTTCCCCTCCTCTTTCCCCGGAGTCGCAATCGTGATTTTTACATCCTCGCCGATTCGCGTAAAACTTTGCCCGTTGCTTAAATTCCCGCTGTATAAAAACGAATCTGCTTCTTGTCCCGATGGATACTTTAGTAAAATTTCCCCTGCGTCAAGAAGGTTTATCCCACTTATTTCCTCCGTCAACACCAAAAATGAATTCGCCGCCATAAATGTCCCGGAAGGAAACGCGAAATTTTTTCCAAAAGCTTCCACTATCCATCCGGCTATCTCAACCCTTTTGGGACCCCTATTTTTAATTTCGATCCAGGAATCTTTCTCCGGTCCTGCTTCGGAAATTGATAATTCCGACGGCATAATCTCGAGCGAATCATACGCCGAAGCGCTAAATTCCCCAGAAAGAACATTCAAGGAAATTTGATAAATTCCCGGAAATTTAAATGTGTGCGAAACCTTTCTCCCGTTCGCGAAGTCGCCATCGCCAAAACTCCAAATATATCTCTGGGCGATTATTTCTTTCCCGTCAAAACCGAAGGCTTTTCCCTCGAAAAGAATCTCGGCTCCCGCTATCCCGGTTTCATGTGCGATAATTTCGGCAGAGATTTTCTTCTCGTCAAAGGTTGAGCTAGATCCGCTAGATGAGAGCGGCGGAGACGGAGAGACGGAAGGCGGCGGCGTTACTGCGCCTCCCGGGTTTTGCGCTTTGGGAGTTCCTGGAGCAGTAATCCAGTCATTTCCCGATTTCTGCATAGTATCTTTTGTCACATTATTTCCAGCTGGCCATCCGCCAGACGCATCAACGCGGTTTTCTTCGCTTCCCGAGGCGTTTATCAAAATTAAAACTTCGCCGGAATTCGAAAGCCCCGAGCCGAAAGGCGTTACTAAATCAGCCGACACGTTAGGCACAGTGCTATCATCCGTCCGCTCAATTAAAAAATAACCCCCGGCGGGGATCGTACCAGATAGGGAAATATTCATAGCATCGTCCGCCGTTTTTAAAATCCAGCCTTCGAGATTTGCTCCCGAGGCGGAGTACAATTCAATCCACTCGTCCTGTGCTGAATTTGAAGTCCCCATCCAAGCGATCTCATTGATAATAACAGAGGCCTCAGCAAAAAACGGCAAGGCAAAGAGTCCAAGAAAAATAATCAAAATCGCCATATTATTTTTCCCCTTCTTTATCACCCCCTTTGACTATATCCTGCAAAGCTTCACGAAGCCCTTTCAAATCCGGGCCCTTTTTAATATTCTCCCGATCAAAATGACTTCTGGATTTGAGCTCCGATAGAGAAATCGATTTAAACGGCGCTTTTTCCTGCCGAAGTACAAATTGGCCCTCTTTGGGCGAAGGCGCCGAAACACTTATGGCTGGGCGCACATCCTCTTGAACTTGCGGGCGAAAAATTTTCCTTTCTGCGAAAGGTTTTTGCTCTTGCTGGCTTCCGGCGAATTCTATTCCTAAACTGGAAAGCGAATCAGAATATTTATCTCCTCCCCTCGCCCCGCCGCCGATAGGTTTTCGCTTAGCGGCCGGCGAAATTTCCCCTGACTCCACTTTTTTAAGATCATCCGAGCAATAAATCGGCCTAACATCATCCGGCATAAACGGCACATTGACCTCCTTCCCGCAAATCCAACATCTGGTTTTAAATTTCGCTTTCGGCCCCTCGTCTTCAGGCTCGTTTTCAAATAAGGAAGATGCCCATTTTTCTATTTTTGACTCAACTTCTTTTCTATCCATTCCATATCTTTCTCTCGAAACTTTTATGATTTTATCGCTGTGATCCTCCGTTTCTCCCCATCGCATTGGCGGCAAGGTAGTCGCGGAAAATGGCCGCGAGGTGATGCCATTAACCATAAGCTTAAGATACACGTTGTAATTCGGAAGATTACAGATATCCTGAATGACGAATTCCGGTTCAAACTCCGATTCCAAAGCCTCCGCGTCCGCCGCGCCAACTCTAAATACCAGCATCGTTCCGACGTTTCCAAAAATGGCGTCCCTAACTTTGGTTGATGTATCGGAAACAAGCTGGCCGATATACTGGTGCGCGATAATTAAATTTAACCGGTATTTCCTTGCTTCCGAGAGAATCGAAGCAAATGAATCCGTCGCGAAATTTTGAAACTCGTCGATATAAAGATAAAAATCTTTCCGCTCCTCTTCGGCAATCCGCACGCGTTCCATCGCCGCCAATTGCAGCTTCGTGATAATCATAGCGCCCAATAGTGCGGCATTGTCTTCCCCCATCCTTCCCTTCGAAACATTCACCAAAAGTATCTTGCCGGAATTCATAACATCCTGAATGCTAAGAGTGCTCTTTGGCTGTCCGACGATATTTCGGACAAAAGGCGTATTTAAAAATTGACCGACTTTGTTTTGAATAGGGACGATCGCCTCATTTCTAAATTGATCCCGCCAAGTTTCGTATTCGTGCGTCCAAAATGAACGCACAACTGGGTCTTTGATATTCCGGACAATACGTTCGCGATAATTCTTATCAACCAAAATCCTCGGGATGCCCAAAAGGGTCGTCCCTGGAGTATCGAGAAGCGCCAATATGCAGTTTTGCAAAATATATTCCATACGCGCGGACCAGACATTCGCCCAAATCTTCGTAAAAATTGCCATCAAGTCAGATACGACAAGGTGTTTATATAATGGGTTCGGAACTTCGAGAACGTTAAAACCGATCGGATGATCCATATCCGACGGATTGAAATATATGACGTCGTTAATTCTGGACGCTGGTATTTTCCTTAGAACGTCTTCGACGAGCTCCCCATGCGGGTCAACCACGCCAACCCCCTCGCCATTATTTATGTCCTGCAAAATCAAATTTTTTAAAAGCTCGGACTTTCCCGTCCCAGTTTTCCCGACGACGTAATAATGCTGGCGCCGATCGCGCTTTTTTATGCCAAAAACCCTATCCGATCCGCGGAAGTTGGTTTTGGCGAAATATACGACTTTTTCCTGCTCAGTCGTTTGCGTCTCAGCCATGACTATATTCTAACACACCGGCCTGCGCTGGCAGGTTAGGCAAGCACCGCGGTCAGCCATTCTTTATATTCGCGATTAAGCCTTGACAAAGACAGAGTGCCTATAAACGGCGATTTATACGAGTGATTCGCCCTGACTATATCTTCTACTGCCTGAACTCGAGAATCAATTGTTTTTACGATTATGGTATATTCATTTACTTCTTTTAGAGAGCCATTCTCGGGATACATTGATTGAATCGGAAAAATATTCACGCATCCGGCACTTTTTTTCTCCAAAAGAATTTTCGCAAGTTTTTTTGCCTCCTCACTCGAGGCGCAAGTTATGTATACGAAGACCATAAATATTTTTAGAAATAATCGACCTTTATACAACCTCTTTAAGGTAACACTTCTCGCAGTAAACTATCTCCGGCCTCTCTGGGGCATAAGTAGTCTCAAAGTTATTATCGCAGCGATTATTGCCATGTTCATGGGCAATGGTATTAGTATAGACTTGGTTCTCTGATTTAGCTCCAGCGCATTGGCATTTTCGTTTCCATAGTTTCAGTGGATTTCTCTGCTTGATTCTCTGGTAATGCCTGCAGTTAGGGCATAGACGAGGCAAGGGCAAATTCATCTTTCTTAGAAAATCAAGTTCTTGAGGGATGATTCTATATGCTTCCGTACACTGTTCGTTACACTTGGACACCGAGTGTCCAAGTTCGTGATGAGCGCATTGGATGATGTCGTTTAATATAGAGTCCTTGACATCTTTTATATGATCGGGTATGTCTTCTGTTTTGAGTGTAATTGTATAGTTTCTTGGTTCCGGGTCTTTCCATGAGTAGCCTTTTTTAATGGCCTCGTCCTTAGTCAGAGGAAAATATTCTTGAGCGATTGTTTCATTATATGCAAACGGAGAAAGCTCCGGTGGAAAGAATTCTCCATATTTATATATTCTGCCCTTCTGGTCTATATATGGCATGTCGTTCATGTGTTTGATTATCTTAGGGACGAGTGTTTCGTATTCTTCCTTGGCGTATTGTTTGTTCAGGATGCAGTAGGATTTGTTTTTTAAACTTACGCAGCCAAATAAATTAGAAGAAGCACGGCAATTAAATGAATATTGTAAGCTGTGAGAGCTAAAACAAAAATAGGAAAAGAAAATTTTACTTGCGCCTCCGCCTCCCCCCATGAATTCGTACATTAATTCAGCCTTGTGGCCAACATGATCAGAATTTCTTGAGTCTTTTAGCTCCCATCCTGCGATCAATAAATTTTTTCCTTCTTCCATGTTTTCATAAACATCAAAACAGTTCTGGCAATTTTTTGCGTTGTGAATATTATGCCCAACTACTCCTGTGGATTTAATTATCTCGGCATATCGACGAGGATATTTTATAGAAAAGTCTTTAAACTTTTCCTTAAACTCTTGAATGTTTTTATAACTGCCAAAATCCATCTCCTCAATTCTTTTCTCAAATTCTTCTTTTGTATATTGTACATTAAAAATGCAGTTTGATTTATTTCTAAGGTTCACACATCCAATTGAATTATTTACATTACTACAATTATAAAGAAAGGTAGAGTCAATCGAATCCTTAATGTACATCCCCCAAAAAATCTTGTAGCAATTCTCACTATCTATACCTTCATAACATAATTCACATTTGTTGACCCAATATAGATCAAAGCTGTTTTTGCTATACATATTGAAAGTGCCATATGCGCAGTCTTCATTAAAATCTCCTCCAAATATTAAGTAGCAATTCTTATTACCAAAAGTATAATTGCAATATTCGCTGTTAACTGCGTTTATATTCAAAAGTGCGGTATACGGTACATCTTTCAGCAGTTCATTAAATTGTTCCAGAAAAGGCTTTAAAAAATCGTAATCCTTGCCGTAATTTAACGGTTCCCATTTATCAGACAGCCAATAATCTTGCTCATAAACTTGAATTTTCTTGTCAGATGAAAACGTAGAAATAACTTCTTTTCCGTCTATACTTTCTTTTCTCTTATACAAATTGTGTTCATTCCTGAATAAGAGCCTACGTTTCAACTGGCATTCCGGGCACCAGGTCGGCGGAGGAACGTTCACTTTCTCGTAAAACTTAAAATCTTCGGGTTCGATAACGAAGTTTTGTTTGCAATTTTGACATGCTCGAGTCTCGGAATTCATCTCATTAATTTAGCACTTTACATCTAAGATTTAAAGGATATAATAAGAAAATGCTTACAGACCAAGATGTAAAAAAGATCGTTGATGTACATAGAGAAGTCTTTTCGACAAAAGAAGAATTCGCGGTTTTTCGAGACGAAATAAGAAAAAGTTTTTCCACACAACTTATTTCTATTGATTCATATGCCAAGAAGGCGGACACTTATTTTCAGGAATGGTTATGTTGGCGCACAAAGTAGATCGGCACGAAAAATGGTTGCAACAAATCGCAGATAAGCTTGGAATAAAGCTGGAGATATAATCTTCGCTCAAACCATCGGGGAGGAGCCCTCCCCGCCAGCGCCATTGGAGCTAGGCGGGCCCGTCTGCTTGTCCGCCGCAGGCGGACTTGCGTCGGGCTTTTCTTCACTGTCCGCGGGCTTCCCTTTTTTCCCAAACAAAAGCTCTTTTTCTTCTTCTTCCAATTTTCTTTTCACTTCGTCGATATGTATAGCATATTTTTCCCTTGAATGTTTTATTATTTCTTCTTTGAAACTTTTGTGCGTCGCTGGCATTATTTTCAGCGTCTCCGCTGAAAACGGGTCGTAAGTATTGCCGTCTATAGTCATTTTTATATAAAACTCCTGCATGCCAAGATTGATCATGTCTTTCGCTTTGAATACAGGCGTCATTTCTGATTCCAATTTCTTCGCGTCGTCTCCGCCGATCCTAAAAACCACAAGAGTTCCGGAATTTCCAAGAACAGTCGCCTGAACAGCAGGCAGAAGCTGGGACATATATTGGTGCGCTACTATTAAGCAGAGGCCGTATTTTCTCGCTTCTGAAAATATATTCTCGAAAGTATTCGTAACTAAATTATGAAACTCATCAACATATAAATAAAAGTCGGTGCGGTCACGCTCCGGCAAAGAAGCTCTCGCCATGCCCGCTTGCTTGATTTTTGTTATAAACATGGAGCCGAAAAAACTCGAGTTTTCCTCTCCTAATCTTCCTTTTGAAAGATTAATCAAAAGTATCTTGCCTTCGTTCATTATTTTCTCGAGATCTATCTTATTTTCCCTTTGAGCAAAGATATTTCGCAATAACGGATCTGACAAAAACTGTCCCAATTTGTTCACGAGAGGGATAATTGCTTCCGTATCAAATTTCTCCGACCAATCCGCGAATTCAACCGCCCAGAAGCGCTTGACCATGTCATCCGTAATATAGTCAACAACGCGTTGCCGGTATTCTCTATCTGTCAGCATGGATATCATTCCGCGCATCGTTGAATATGGATAATCAAGCAAAGCAAGAGAGGTGAAGCGAAAAACGTGCTCGAGTCTTGGCGTCCAGTTGGCTCCGAATTGTTTCTCCAAAACTTCGATTAATCCTTGCGTCAGTTGGTGCTTCATCTCCGGGTGGATGTTCTGCATGGGATTAAAGGAAACAGGAAATTTCGTGTCCGAAGGGTCAATCACCACGACATCCTTAATTCTTTCTTCTGGAACAAAATCTAGAATTTCCTGAATAACATCGCCATGCGGATCAATTAAGCAAACGCCGTGGCCGTACGCAACGTCTTGGCGTATCAATAATTCGAGGAGTTTTGATTTTCCGACTCCAGACTTCCCTACTATATACATGTGGCGCCTGCGATCGTTTCTTTTAATGCCAAAAATGAACCGCTTTTCTTCGAGAGCGGCGACGTAATTCGTGCGTCCGAAAAAATTTACTACTTTTGGATCGACGCGCTGATAGACCGGCAAATCCGGAGGCGGAGGCGCATGCGTTATTATTTGTACTTTGGTGTCACCGGCCATAATTCTAATCTATCATTCGCTGATTTGCATTATATCATCTCAAGCTCTTCAAGAACTTTGTGATAATGGCGCATTGTCCTATCCGCGTCTTCTCTTGATAATTTATACCCCGGCGTATGGACCAGATTATTACGCACCTGATGCGCGCTCTTTAATTCTGCGACCGAATGGACCTCTTGTTCTGAAATGGAGGAAATTCTATCCCCCAGCGTCTCTCCCGCGAAACCGATTTTCTTAAAAACTTCGTCAACTAAACTATCCGCTTCGACTATCGCAAGCCTCCAGTCCGATTCCGTGCCAGCATTAAATCTCTCCATTATTTTTCCCCAATGGCTTTTCATAATTTTCTTCTGCGGTACCGTACTTTCTCTATAGACAAGCTTATATTTAGGGCGAAATTTCCGGAGTTCATATATAACATAAACGATCCCGCAAATAAAAAGCGCCAAGAAAAGTATGAATATGATTTTGAAAACAGCCAAAATAGAATAGACCGCGGAAAAATCCCCTCCGCTTCCTCCGGACGCTCCAGAGAAAAAATCTACAATCCTCTTAATCAAAAAGCCGCCACCGATTGGATCAAAATTTTCCATACTATTTCATGATCCCTGGCAATTCCTTGTTCCCCTCACGAAAGATTGGCAGATTTGGCGGAGGTCCCATTTTCTTAGCTTCAATCCTTTCCATAATAGGCTGGGTTATAACCGCTTCAGTCGGAAGATGCCAAAGGGTCGCAAGCTCTTCAGTATTGAGAAGAGACATCTTTTGCGTGAATGATGATGTAAAAAAATGGAATTGAGCCAATTTGCCCATATATGTTCCTTGCGGCAATTTGCGATTGCGGCAATAGTCCCACATTCGCGCCTTGTGCCCAGCGCCTCGCCGCTTCGGAAAAATGTAAGGATATTCCCATATCCAAGTCCTTGTCCACGTCCGATAATTCACGTCAAAATGATTCGAATTGGGTATGCTAAATTGCTGAAAAGCTACTCGAAGACCTCTGTACGGCAAAACGATTGAAAAGGATTCCCTCGGAGCGAGATAAACGTAACGGACTACAGCTTCAAAGTAATTTTTTGTCGCTTTACGTTCAATTGCTTTCATTATTTCTGTCTCCCCGGGCGTGCGAGATGAAATAGCCCCGATGGTGTCTTCAAAATCCAAGATCGCGCCCTTTTTAGGGGCCTTTTTTATAGCTTCTTCTTTGAGTCTGGAGATTTCCGCTTCCGCGAGCTTAACTAGTTTATTAGGAGGATTTGTCGATGCTGGACGCGCGACGAGTTGTGTTATAACCACTTCGTCGTTCTGCAATTTGGAGAGCACTTCGAGTAGGCCGGCGATTGGATCTACGTTTTGGATCTCGTCATCCGATTCGAATTCCAAATACGTCCTGACAGGGTAAGCATTATTCTTAGCCAAAAACATCTCAAGCCCAAATAAGTCGTAACCATTTTGATAAAGCTCTTGGACCGTCTTTGGAAATCGATCCATATAATCATCGACTTCCTCGATTTCGCAATCCGGATAATGTCCGTAGAAATTAGCTTTGATGATGTTAATATATCTTGCGGGCGTTCGAAGGAAAAAATGAATATCCCCGCCGAAACTTACGATCTCAAATGAATACCATTGAGTTGTCTCGCCGTCCCAATACCATTCGTATATATTCCCGGGCGTATTACGGAGCGCCCAGATATTCATCATAATCTGTTCCATAACTTTTGGGCTTCTCTTGGCTTCTCTCGGCAATTTTATATCTAAAAGCGCCCAGACAATTTTGCTTTTGAATAAAGCTTGGCGCCAAGCGATCCATATCGACGCAAAAAGCCAACCCGAAAGAAAGGTTAGCCAGACCCACCAAAGGCTTAATAATACATCCTGTATTTCAGCGAGGATATCCATAAAAATCTTAAATGTGAAAAAACTTAAACGAGCGTAATGGATCCGTCTTCCAAAGATTTGAAGTTGCGTTTGTCCTGAAGATTTATAAGTATGGTTGCGGTCTTAACATGGCGCTCCTTAAGAACTTTTTCTATGACTTTCTCTTTCGGCAAAGGCCCAGAAGAGGCAAGAATATTTTTTATCACGTCTTTTACCGTGCCGGGCTCGTAACCCCATTCGCGAAGCGCGTAAAGTCCGCGGCCAACCAAAACAAACCTATTGTCTTTAATAAGCTCGTTATGGACTGTCTGCAGATGCGCTGGCTCCGAAAGATTTTTCTTGATCGCCTGCGTCACTTCGGAGAAGTGCATGGGTGAACCGTGCTGTTTCATCACCAAAAAAGCTAGGTCGCGAACCCCTCTTGGAGAAATGTGCGGAGAATCAATTAGGCCCCAGCCCCCTAGTTTGTTTTTTGCGACTCGCTTGGAAACAGAAAGCCATGATTCGAGCGCGTCAGGCCCAAGATTTTGGTTAAAGCTTGTCTCGGCTATTGAAGCAAGTTTTGCCTTAATCTCCGCGTCCTCCATTGGATCCTTTCCTTCGAGATCCTTGTGCAATATGTGCAAAGTTTCGTGGCAAGCGGAGGCAAGCTTTTCATCCGCGCTCCAGCGCCCAGAAAATTCTTCATCCTCTTTAATTCTCTTGAAATCTTCCGCTAAAGTTAAAAGAAACCTTATATTATTTTTTTCTTCCTGCGATTTAGCAAGCGATGACAAAAACTTCTCTTCTTCCGCGATGCCGCCGCGGCGCAATAGCTCAGATTTAAGCGCGTCAAAAACATCCTTTTTTTCTTTAATCGCGTTGTTGGCGTTCAGTTTTTTAAGGCCGTACGCCTCAATCTGCCGAACCCGTTCGCGGGTTATCCCGTAAGAAGTGCCGATTGCTTCTAAGGTCTTGCGATCCTTCGCTTTTCCAATGCCAAAACGGCGCTCAATTACGTCCCGAACCCTCTTGGGGAGTGTGCTCAAAAATTCTTCGCTAACCTTAATAGGACTAAAAGACTGCATATATTGTTAATTAAAGATAACATATCCCCACTCCCAAGTCAAACTATTGACGTTTAACGCCCTAAGCCGTATACTAAGGCAAAGAAATTTGATTTAAATGCAAGGAGGGCTTATGCGAAACCATCCGCTTTCCCTAGACGAACTTAGAAACGAAAGGGAACAGGAGTTTTTCGACAGCGTCACCGAAGACGAGATCATGCATCACTGGCGCGCTATAAGAAGCAAAGGCCTGTCGGATGATGATGTTTGGGATGCGATTGTCACTGGAATCGCGCTGGACATGGCTTTTGAAAAAGTCAAAGCGCGCCAGCAAATCGAGCACTGATTAAATCGTGCAAAAGCGCCTACAGCAAAAAGCCTTGGCAAGGAAACGGGTCGGGGCTTTTTTATACCAAAGTTAAATCTTTATTCACTGCGGCGAGCCGGGATGACGCAAAGCCGTATTTCTGCATGCCCATTAAGATGCCGAGGCCGAGAAGAAGAGTAATCGTATGCGATCCGCCGTAGCTTAAAAACGGGAGCGAGATTCCTGTAATCGGCAGAACTCCCAAATTCATTCCGATATGAATTATAAAATGGCTTAAGATCATGAAAAAGAGCCCGATCCCGAAAAGTTTTTCAAAATTCGATTCCCCCTTGAAAGCAGCGTTTAAAATTCGCCACAAAAGCAGAGCGTAGAAAGCAAAAAGCACTAATACTCCGACAAGCCCCCACTCTTCAGCAAAAGCCGCGAAAATAAAATCTGTTTCGTGTTCTGGCAAGAATTCAAGCCGGGACTGCGCTCCATATCCAACCCCCCTCCCAAAAACACCGCCTGACCCAACGGCAATCATAGACTGCAACGCGTTATATCCAGCTCCGCGCGGATCCGCTGCTGGGTTTATGAATGTAAAAATTCTTGCTTTCTGATATGGTTCGAGAATGTACAGCCACGAAACTAGGAAAACCGTTACACCCAATATTAAAACTGAAAAAAGATGCTTTTTAGAAACACCGGAAACCAAAATCATGCCAAGCCAAATCGAGGCGTAAATAATCGCAGAGCCAAGGTCCGGCTGAAGAAAAATTAAAAGAGTCGGGATTGCGGCATAGATGCCGGATATAATTATATGTTTCACGTGCGCGATTTCAACATGCCTCCTAGAAAAATATTTTGCAAGAACTAAAATTAAAATCAATTTCATAATTTCAGCGGGTTCAATCGAAAATAGCCCAAACTGTATCCAAGCGCGAGCGCCTCTGACTGCGTTTGCCAAAACTAAGAGCGCGATCAAAATTAAAATTCCGGCCGTGTATAAAAAAAGTAGAAGCCAACCGCTCCGTAGAATTCTCCAGTCCACTGCGGACGCCAGGAAAAACAAAAAAAACCCGGCCAAAATCCAGATCACCTGCCGATTAAAATAATAATTTGCGTCTAAAATTCCCGTGGCGTCCAAATTACCAAGTCCCTTCATAGTTATAAGCCCGGCCAAAAAAAGCGGGATTATGGCCGCGACGAGAATGATATCAATATTCGGCCTAGTAAAAATTTTCGCCATTTACTCCGTCAGATTTGTCCGCAAATATACTTCCGTCGAAGACGCAAGTTGAATTGGACTGCGCCATGTAAAATAGACATCTTTCGTCATCTCCGCTGAAATTTCGTTAATTTTCGAGGTACTCACTCCAATCGCATTTCCGGCTGAGTCATTAAGGATAACTGCGACAAAAACATTTTTTATAGAAAAAAGCGTCTGGTTGCGAAGAACGACTTTTACAAGTCCGTTAGGCGCATTATCAAAAGTTTTAGATGAAACGAGAATATTCGCCCGTTCCTTATCGAATTTTTTCCATTTGACTTCCTTAATCTCGATTGTTGCGCGCGTCGCAAAGCGCTCTTTAGTCAAAATCCCACTTTCAAAAATCATGAATTTTTCCCTGGGATTTAAAAAGGTTTTCCCATCTTTCGAAGCAATAAGAACGTTGTCCGAATATAGGAGAAAAGTATATTCAATTTCCTGTGAACCATAGTACAGATTTGGATTTTCAATCAAGGCAGCGGCATCGTAAATTCCTGGGGTGACTTCAAATGGCCGCGCCCACGATACAATCAAATTCTTCGGATCAATCACGCACGCTTCGCACTCCCCTCCGCAATCGATACGCTCCTCGTTCTGGTTCAGCTTATTATCAAAACAACTTGGCGCCGGCCGAAAATAATATATAACCCCGCCGACGATCGCGAAAAGAATAACCGCCAAAAATATGAAAATCTTAAGCTGTTTTTTAAATACCCAGGATAAGGCCATAAGATAATTATAATAAAAAAGCGCCGGTTCTCACAGGGGGGGATCCGGCGCTTGAAATCGGGTCGGCGAAGGTTACATCCTACCACCGCCGACCGAGCAAACAGCAGAGCGCCGCTGTTTGCAGCCAATCTTCCCGTGAGACTTTGCTGAAGGAGGCAGCACGGGAAGCGGCTAACCATAAAATCACCTGAATTGTGAACTTTTGCCCACCATACCAAATAAAAAACCCATAGTCAAGACGGGCTAAATAAATTGAGAATCTAGTTCTGGCGACTACCTACTTTCCCTTTTGAGTATCATCGGCAGTACGGCGTTTCACGACCGTGTTCGGAATGGGAACGGGTGGGACCACCGCCTTAAATCACCAGAACCAGATTCTCAATAATCTGGCCACCAAAAAATTATTTTAAAGCACTTAAATCGGAGCGGATTTCGACTTATTAGTACTCCTCGGCTAAATCCTTTACAGGACTTACACCTAGAGCCTATCAACGTGGTAATCTCCCACGAGTCTAAACGATTACTAATCTTGGGGCGTGCTTCGCGCTTAGATGCTTTCAGCGCTTATCACTCAGCGACATAGCTACCCAGCGATGCCCTTGGCAGGACAGCTGGTACACCAGAGGTCGCCTCCTCTCGGTCCTCTCGTACTAGAGAGAAGCCCCCTCAATAATCAACGGATGCAGTAGATAGGAGACCAACCTGTCTCACGACGGTTTGAACCCAGCTCACGTACCTCTTTAATTGGCGAACAGCCAAACCCTTGGGAGCTTCTTCACCCCCAGGATGAGATGAGCCGACATCGAGGTGCCGAACTCCGCCGTCGCTATGGACGCTCGGGCGGAACTAGCCTGTTATCCCCGGAGTAGCTTTTATCCGTTAATCTTCCACGTGTCCTACACACAATGGTCGGTTCACTAGATTCTGCTTTCGCATCTGCTCGACCTGACCGTCTCGCAGTTAAGCCGGCTTTTCCTCTTACAGGTCCGGTACGATTTCCATCCGTACCAAGCCGACCTTAATAAACCCCTCCGTTACTTTTTAGGAGGGTTGCGCCCCACACAAACTGCCCACCAGACACTGTCCCCAAACGTTTTCTCCGTCGAGGTTAGAATATAAATTCTTTAAGGTGGGTGTTTCATTGGCGCCTCCATCACAGCCGAGACCATGATTTCAAAGGCTACCCACTACGCTACGCATAAAAAACTCATACCCAATATCAAGTTGCAGTAAAGCTTCCGGGGTCTTTTCGTCTAACTGCACCTAACCGGCATCTTCACCGGTATTGTATTTTCACCGAGCGAATCCTCGAGACAGTCCCCCAGTCGTTACGCCTTTCGTGCGCGTCGGAACTCACCCGACAAGGAATTGCGCTACCTTAGGACCGTTATAGTTACGGCCGACATTGACGAGGGCTTCGGACAGTCAGCAGTACATATTGCTACATACCACCGCCATCGTTAACCTTCTCGCATTGGTCAGGCGTCACCCCCTATACATCCACTTACGTGTTCGCAGGGAGCTGTGTTTTTGATAAACAGTCGCCAGGGGTACTTTCGCTGCGCCCCATTAGATGGGCGCTTGCGCGCTATCTAACGGGGAGGCCTTATCCCGAAGTTACGGCCGCTTTTTTGCCGAGTTCCTTGAGGATCTCTCACTCGTTCACCTGAGGCTACTCGCCTCGCCCACCTGTGTCGGTTTTCGGTACGGTTTCCCTATTCATAATTTTAGAAGATTTTCTTGGAAGACTGCTTTGCTCTATTTCCCATCCCGAAGGAGAGAATTTTCAAAGAGATAAGAGTTGCCAAAAGGCCGAGTGCGGATTTTCCTACACTCACCCCTCCCTCTCCAAACGCGAATCCAATAACGCGCAGAGCATACTAATCTTCGTCCCTTCATCAAAAAATAAGGAAGTCACGGAATATTAACCGTGTGCCCTTCATCTGCGACTTTCGTCATCGACTTAGGACCGACTAACCCTTGGCTGACAATCATTGCCAAGGAAACCTTAGGCTTACGGTGCTCGGGTCTTTCACCCGAGTTGTGGTTACTTGTGCCAACATTCTCACTTCCATACGCTCCACCATGGCTCACGCCTTTGGCTTCGCTGCGAATGGAACGCTCTCCTACCAATTGGTGCTTGAATTTTGGAGGCAACTCTGAACATCTCTGCTCAGAGTTGCCATTTATGATCTTTGGAACTATTCAGCTGGCGTTTTTACCCAACGGACGTTATCGGTTTGGAATTTTTCATCCAGCAGATCTCGACGTAGAGCTTCTATCATCTCATCTACTGACGGCTCTTTCTTTGCGCCTGGCGTCTTCTGATAAAGATACTCCAAATCTCCCGCAATTCGCGTCAATGCGCGGCCGAGCGCATGTTCTGCTTCCAGTGGCCAACCTTCCCGATTCCACCTAACGCTAAAAAATTCCGCATCGAATATATCTTTCACTCTCTGCTCAAACGGTTTCAGTTTCTCTGCCATCGCGTTCTCCTTTCTATGGGAAATCTTTCATTACGCCTGTTCTGGTCATTTCAAAGATTGCTGATTGCAATTCTTTTGACAAGTTTCTCGTTGCCTCTTGAACTTCCGAGAAGAGTTTTTTGTGGATATGCGGTGGAATTTGCTTTCGATCTACCCCGCGCTTCGCTATTTCCTTGTAGACAACTTCGAAGAAAATCCCCCTTTTTACTTCCATTTCGATTAGATCGAGATCGTCTCTATGATCCATTTTACCTCCAACAAACAATTTTTATTTAATCCAAAATTCAAGCACCAATTCCTCACCTTCGGCATGTGTCTTAGTCCCGATCATCTGCGGCGCAAGGTCTCTTGACGAGTGAGCTGTTACGCACTCTTTCAAGGATTGCTGCTTCTAAGCCAACCTCCTCGCTGTTATAGAAACCTCACCGCCTCACTTACACTTAGACACAATTTAGGGGCCTTAGATTGAGATCCGGGCTGTTGCCCTTTTGACCGACGGAGCTTAGCCCCCGTAGTCTGACTGGCCAGCTAAAACCTCTGCCATTCGGAGTTTGGTAGGTCCGTCGAGATTTCTCCCTTTACGAACCTTCCAGTAGCTCTACCTGCAAAGATAAACTGGACGCTAGCCCAAAAGCTATTTCGGAGAGAACCAGCTATTCCCGGGTTCGATTAGCTTTTCACTCCTACCCCAAATTCATCCGATGGCGTTGTACGACCAACCGGTTCGGTCCTCCTGCCTCCTTTCGGAGACATTCAACCTGATCTGGGGTAGCTCACCCGGCTTCGGGTCTATTACACACTGCTCGCGCGCTGTTAACACTCGGTTTCCCTATGCCTCCTCCCGCGAACGGGATTAGACTAGCAATGCACAATAACTCGTTGGCTCATTCTTCAATAGGCACGCCGTTATGGTTCGTCTTACGACATAACCACTTCGACTCCTTGTAGGCATATGGTTTCAGGTACTATTTCACTGCCCTCACCGGGCTTCTTTTCACCTTTCCCTCACGGTACTAGTTCACTATCGGTGTTTCGAAGTATTTAGCCTTAGGAGAGTAGTCCTCCCTGCTTCCTCCGAGCTTATCTTGTTCTCGAAGTACTCAAGATAATAGACAAGGAGCATAAAAGGTTTTTCAAGTACGGGGCTATTACCCTCTTTGGCCGGCCTTTCCAGGACCGTTCCATTAAACAACTTTTATATTTCTAAACTCCCTTCCTGGAACATAGCTATACGCTCCGGAAAGTCTATTTCTTACTACCCCACGCCCTACTACAAAGAATAAATTCTAGATAGTAGAACGAGGTTTGGGCTGATCCCTTTTCGCTCGCCGCTACTTAGGGAATGTATTTTTGTTTTCTTTTCCTCTGGGTACTGAAATGTTTTACTTCCCCAGGTTTACTCTTTACGCAGTTACTCGTAAAGTAATTCGACATTACTCGAATTGAGTTGCCTCATTCGGACATCGCCGGATCAAAGATTGCTAGACATCTCCCCGACGCTTATCGCAGTCACGCTACGTCCTTCATCGCCTTCGAAACCCTAGGCATCCACCATACGCCCTTATTAACCCGCTCCGATTCAAATGCTCTACCACTAGAACATCAAATCAAAGCATTTTTCTAATTTAAGTTTCTCTATTTTAATTTTGGTGCTTCCCAATTTCCCTTTAGGAAATTGAGGATCCCGACTTTTGGTCGGGATACATTTTGCAAATTGTCAACGTTCAGTCCAGGCAATCTACTATATATTCAACTAAAAAATCCGCCTTGAAGCGGATTTATACGCCAAGATTTGGCCAGATATTATCCGCTTCTAAGTTTGGTTTTAGTTAATAAATTCATCATAGATTGTGTTTCCATTATATACGGCTGTTTTTAGGAGTCAAGGGCGTAGGAAAGATCACACAGAAAACTTGACAAAATTGCCGAATTACTATAGTATCCAAAGTGAAAAGGAGGCCTACGCGGAGCCCTCAATCCGAACACTTTCTGAATTCTAGGGTGTTCGGATTCAAAGGTTAATCTCCAAGGGTTCGTACATGGACAAAATTATCTTACCCGGAAAGGAGGTGCGGGAAAATGTCGAAAATAATCAAAGATTGGCTAGCCAAGCCCCAGATGGAAGATTTCTAAAAAGCTGGCTAAATCCCCCTGTGCTCATTGGAGTTTCGGGAACTTTGCTAGGATTCGAATTTGGCCTTGCGATCGGGGTCGCAGTTGTTGCAGGACTTTTGGCCATCGTTTTAGCTATCGTCAAGGGAATCGAATAAAAGTTCGCAACCGCGCGGGCGGATACCGAAAGGATCCGCCCCGCTTTTTATTTTCAAAATTTAAAATCAACTATTTCGTATTTGCGCGATAGCGTAGATATGAGATAGCTACTTTAACTTGTACAAAAACAAATCCCTCCGAGGTACCTCGGAGGGATTTGCGAGTACGGTAATTTCTAAAGATTTATCTGATATCCTGCCTCAAGCGTTCGAGGTATTTCGCCGCCGCGTCTTTTCCGCCAAGTCCGAATGCAAGTCCAAGACCAAGCGCCAAAGCGCCGACAATTCCGATGAATAGCGTCTGAACCATCGGTCCCGCGATTCCCAGCTGATACAATGCCGCGAGGATCGCAAATACCCAGATCGCCCACCTTGATACTCCGCCCAGAAATCCGGACGACGGAAGATTTGCCGCCTTAGCGGAACCAGTAACAAGCTTACCGACCGCGTCCGCAATCAAAGCTGCGACGACCAATATCATCGCCGCCACGAATACATTTGGAAGATATCCGAGCACATCGTCCTTCAGAAAGTCTGTTACCTGAGTCAAGCCAAGCACATCGACTGTCGCAGTAAGAAATACGACTATGACAAACCATTTTACTAGCGCCCCGATAAACACGCCGACATCTAATTTAATTCCAGCTCTCTCAATCGGCTCTTCAACCCCTAGGGATTGCAGAGCTTTATCTATCTTTAGCGAGCGGAGAATCTGTTCAACAACTTTCCCCAAAGCGTGCGCGATAACCCAGCCGACAACAAAAATAACAACGGCCGCGACTAATCGCGGCGCGAACGAAGCTACGCCTGTCCATAATTCATTAAAAGAAAGGATCAATGCGTCTCCCCAAGTTTCTATATACATAAATTCAAGTTTATTCGGTTTGCCCTTTAATTAATCGACCTTTGGGCCAATTGCCTATATTATAGCATATTTTCATCCCCCGTTCGACGGCATTGTGGACAAATATTAGCCGAATTTCAGCCTATGTTTAATAAAAAATTTCCAAATTGCAGCCCAAAGCCAGATTCTACGCTTCCATTTTGGATGGGTATGGCCTTCGAGCATATCTACTATCGCGTCATGTACGAAATAAGTCTTATACCCCTCCTTTCTCATCCGCTCGGAAAGATCGGGGCCTTCGCCAAACATAAAATAATCCTCGTCAAACCCTCCTAACTTTTCAAATAAATCCCTTCGAACAGCGATAAAACTTTCAATAATCCACCCGACTTCAATCGAGCTCGAGTAATCGGATATAAATCCGCGAAAAATATTTCCCATGTTATAGAAAACGCTTTTGCCCTCTTTGTTAATAAGTTTTCCTCCTACCATTCCGGCATCTTCGGTTTTTGTTAAAAAAGAGAGTAATTTTTTTAGAGAATCTTCGCGGACGAGAATATCATTATCCATAAAAATTAAATAATCTCCATCGGCTTCTCTGGCGCCTTGATTGCGGGATACCGTCGGTCCTAAATTTTTATCGTTGTGAATCACGACTACCTCCGGAAATTCTTTTTTTAGCATCTCGGATGTTCCGTCAGAAGAATAATCGTCCACTACGATATATCGTAGCGGCTGAACAATACTCTTTCTTAAAGCAAGGGCAGTCTTTCGCAAAAATTCTTTTCCATTATACGCCGGTGTAACTATAGAAAATTTTGGGTTCATTTTTGGCTCTCAATAATTTCCTTAAATTTATAAGCGCTTGGCCTGATCTTGCGTTCAAGAGTTTTGTAATCAATCGCGATCAAACCGAATCTCGGCCAGAACCCACGCAATTCCGGTATCTCAAAATTATCCATAAAGGCCCAATGGAAATATCCGCGCACATCTATTCTTTCTTTAATAGCCTTAGAAACCCAGTTTAAAGTTTCTTCAATAAATCTTGGCCGATTTGTATCTTTCGCATCCGCGATTCCGCTTTCCGTAATAAATATCGGTTTGCCGTATTTAGACGTCTTTTTAAGTAGGTGATAAATGCCCTCCGGGTTAATTGCCCATCCTAAATCATCAATTGGTTTCCATGAAATCGGCAAGGCACTTATCGGCCCCCATTTTCCATGTTTTAACGAAATATCGATGGATTGTGATTGATAAAATTGAATACCTATAAAGTCGCAATTTTTCTTAACCGCGTTTAAAAATCTCCAATTCCTAATATATTCGAGTATCCTGACCGCAAGCCGATTCCAAGGCAGATTATTTTTTGGAACCATATATACTAAATGATGCGCGAAACCGACCGAAGCATTTTTGTTATTTTTATGTATTGTTTGATAAGCAAGTCTATGCGCTTTTACAAAATTCTTAAAAACCGTATTGCCGCGGCGCATGCTTTTTACCCAAGGGGGCTGTGTTCCCTGAATATATCCCAATCCTGCGTAAACTGTTGGCTCATTAAATGTCAGCCAGTATTTTACGTCCGGGTATGATTTAATAATTTTCTCAACATATCTCGCAAAATAATCCGCGGTTTTAGAATTTTCCCACCCTCCAATATCTCTTATCCAAATCGGATTTGTTGAGTGCCAAAGTGTCGCAAACGGTTCTAACCCCCGTTCGCGAAGAGCCTTGATAACCTCCCGATAGTGTTCTATTTCTTCAATATCAAATTTCCCTTCCTCGGGCTCGATACGAGACCATTCGATAGAAAAACGGTGCCCGTTATAGCCGAGTCGTTTTGCGATGTCAAAATCTTCGCGGAAGCGGTTGTAATGATCGCAGGCGCGCCCGGAAATATAATTTTCCGGCGGATATTTCCCGCCGCTCGCTTTTGAAAGCCGTTGGGCATTTTCTTTTTCCCACTCCGACCAATCGTTATGGTTGTTTCCTTCAACCTGATGCGCTGACGTCGCCGCGCCCCAGAGAAAATTTTTTGGGAATTTTAATTCCATAGCATTGCCGCGCCAATAGCCCCCGCTCTTATGCCAAAACGCGCCTTTATCGCTTCTACTGATAATCTCTTTTTTAACATCTCGAAAAATCCTTTTCGCCCTAAAACCCCTCCGCCTAAAATAACTGAATTGGATCTATATTTTTTGATAATTAAATTCAACCTTACTCCCAGATATCGAGCAAGTTTTTGATCATCTTTCGAATCGCGAATTTTCTGGTACTCTTTTTCCCACCTTTCAGGATATTCGAATGATTTTATTTTCTTGCCAGAAAAAGCGCGTCCGATCCCTGTTCCGATTGTTATCCCAAAAATCTTACTTGGTGGCTTAGCCACTAAGTAGTGGCTAAGCCACCGAATTTCTGCACGCAAAAAACATCGCGCATCATTATCAACTTTTACGCGCTTAAATATTTTTCTAAAATCGAAATTTTTCAAATACTTAATATTCGGACTAATTTTAACTCTAGTCCCATTTACGACCCCCGCGACAGAAATCCCAACTTTATCCGCCCGCGGGAATTTTTTGATCAGATCTATAAATCCTCTTTTCGTCTTGGGAGTGCTGAATTCCTTAAATTTCCCGCCGTAAAGAAACCGTATCTTCGAGCCCCCAATATCAATGCCTAAAATAGCTTTTTTGCCTCGTTCCATATTTCCGGATGATTTTTTTCGGTCTTCAGCCAATACCACCATTCTACGCCCCAAAGGTAGAATTCATCAAAGCCTGATTTCTCCGCGTATGAAATATATTCCTTAAATTTTTTCGCGTTAAATTTATCCAACTGCGAATCCAGGGGAAACAAGTTTTCCTCATAAAGCTGGTGCGGCCCCCACGGCTCGGCTTGAAGTTCGGAAATAATAACTGGTTTATTGCCCGCGATCAATTTAGTCAGCGTGAGCTTAACTCTGAAAAATTGCGGAGGAATCGGATAAGTAAAAAAACCAAGATTCTCGTTCCAAATCTGCCTATACATCGTGCTCCCGAAAATATCCGCCCTTTTCGCCGCGCGTACCCAGATCGAAAGTTCTCCGGAGTCCGTAATTATAACTGGGTGATTGGCGTCTATTTTTTTAACCGAAGCGATCTCTTTGTCCAAAAATTCTTTTCCGAAAAGAGGGCACGCGTCGCCGAAAGGAAGGAATGGCTCGTTTTCTATCTGCCACGCGAAAAGCGCGGGATTATTTCGATACCGCTCCACGGCAACCTCGAGAAATTTAAGTAATTTTTCCTTCTCGAAATCTTGATCTTTTTTCTCCAAAACCCAGTTTGGCTGGTGACACTCCGGCCAGCGCGGAAGTTTTCTGCCAATGGTTAAAATAATTTTTACATCTCTTTTCTGAGCTTCCGAAATTTGCCAATCTAATTCAGAGAAATCAAGTTCTCCTTCTTTCATTTCAATCCGATCCCAATAGACCGGGAGTCTGATTTTTTTGACTTTAAAATCGTCCAAAATCGCAAGATATACGTCTTTTGGATCCATCCCGAATTTTTCGGCAAACGGAGAAGAAAAAGTCACTCCGAAAGCTCGCGCGCTCAGCTCCGGCGAACCAATAAGCCCGAACACAACTGCTAATCCAGCAAGCAAAAGAAAAACTAAAAGTATTTTTAGACTTTTTCGAAAAATTATGACGTGTTTAGTTTCCATAAAAATAAAGAATGAAAATGCCGAGAGACACCATAAACATCCCAAATATCTTTTGCATAATCGCCTTCGGGCTCAAAGATTCTTCGATCAGCGAAGGAAGCCATAGGGACAATGACGCGCCGATTAAAAATAGAAAAGCATATTGCAAGCCCTGAAGCGCGTTAACGAGCGCGGCCGGACCGCGCGAGATCGCGAAGAATATGGATAGCGCGCCCAACGCGCCGAATATTTTATTTATAACGATGGACGCAGATGCCCTCGGACGCTTTAGTGATTTCGAGCCAGCGATAATTTCATTCCTAAAATCCGAGGAGAGCGCAAATGAAAGCCCGGCCAAAAAAAGACCGCCCCTCGACCAAATAAAAACATTAAAAAAACTTTCATTTAGAAAAAGATATTTCATCAAAAATGTGGAGAAGGCGAAAAGAAAGGCCGCCGCAATAGCAGGAACAATAAACCCACGAATCTTCCGCCCATGTCCCCATCTATGCTCAAGAGAAAGCGCAATGCTTCCAGATACCATTAAAACTCCGGCAATTAAATCTGCGGAGCTAAATTGATGCCTAAGAAAAAATCCTTCCATAGTAAAAATAAGGATTGCGGTAAAGCTGAGAACCACCGGCAAAACGTTCGACGCGTCGGCCTTGCGAAGCGCGGTAAAAAAGAAAAAAAGGCCGTAGAGCCAGAAAGCTCCGGCCAGAAAACTTATGAAAATTTTTTCCGCTGAAAGAAATGAGAAACCGAAAGGAATAAATATGACGGCCCCGAGACTCAAAATTCCCTGCCAGAAAGCGTAACTAGACGGTCGGGGCAGGATTTTTTTGAGGATTATTTTGTCGCCTAAAACGGAAACCGCCTGCAAGAAGTATCCAAACACGGCGAAAGAAATCCAGGACATTCTTTAATTATATATTCAAAAATAAAAGAAGGGGACGCAGAACTTTCTCTGGTCCCCTTCTTGTTGGTTGCCTCCTTTTATAGACGATTGTATATCGCCATGATGCGAGATGAAGCAGCCGAAAACTCGTTTTCCTTGATTAACTCATCGCTCAAATCATTGGACGTCTCGCCGTCAAAACACGGAACCCCGATGTGGTCGTGCACCGTACTTATGAAGCGCTCTTTCAAACGCTGATTATTTTCATTATCTTCGGAAAGTCTACAGGAAACCCACATCGCAACCTGAATTTTATCTTTTACTTTTCCTTGAATTGCTTTAAGTCTTCTCGCATAACTATAGCCAACTACGAAATCTTTAATAACTTCGGGCCCGACAACAATAAGCATTATTTTCCCTCCTTCAAATTATTAAAGGTCAATAAAAATCCTCCGATCCAGATCGGAGGTTCCAAGCATAATTATTTCTCCAGCTCTAAACTCTCCGATCTATCCAATCGGTAAAGAAAAAACTAAAGAAATAATTACTGTACGCTTTCATTAATCCAATATATCAAAACTAAGTAATTTGTGCAATATGTTTGTGGCCTTATGCAGTGGGCGCGCCCCGATTCGAACGGGGGGCCTTACGGATGTGAACCGTACGCTCTAACCAACTGAGCTACGCGCCCGCCTTCAGATTATCTATAAGCACATCGTGCTCGCCGTCCAAAACATCCATAATGAATTTGTCGTACATACTGTGCCGGTATTTGAACTCTTTCGTGTCGAAAAGGACATATTTAATTTCTCGGCCGAGCTCCGATTCCGTTTTGCCCAAAATTTTATCAAGCCTGCTTTTTCTTATATTATCCCCGACTATCAAAATATCGAGACCTCCTTCCGAGGATCCCGAAAAAATTCCAGAAAGCGCAACAAATTTTAGTCCTCTTCCTAGTCCGCGAAAACGCTTCAGCAGCAAATCGCGAGAAATAGGCGCAGATTCCACTACCAAATGTTTTAAGGCGCGATTGTACTGAAATAGATTATTTAATTGATAAACTTTCTCTTTGCCTTTTTTCGAGCATTTTATAAAATTTATATCGCACAACAAATTTAATTCGCGCCGTGCTGTTTCCTTAGAAATTTTAGTGGACTTCGCAACATGATTTAATGCAAAAGCTCCTCCGGGATTCATTAAGAAAAAGCGGATAATTTTTACCCGTCCAGAAGAGCCAAAAAGCTTTCCCAAATCGTCCGCCATAGCTCCTATATAATGTATCTTTTGTTACTTCAATTCAACTGCGGCTCCTGCTGCCTCCAGCTTTGCCTTAAGTTCAGTCGCTGCCGCCTTGTCCAAACCTTCTTTGACAACTTTCGGAGCCGCATCTGCCAATCCCTTAGCTTCGGCAAGCCCAAGTCCTAAAACTTCGCGGATAACTTTTATCACCGCAATTTTCTGAGCACCAGTGCTCTTGAGCTCCACGTTAAAAGTGGATTTCTCCTCCTCTATCTCTCCTCCTCCAACCTGGGTCGGAGCTCCGACTGCAAACGTCGGAGCCGCACTCACTCCGAATTTCTCTTCGATCTTTTTGACTAAATCGGAAAGTTCGAGCGCCGTCAGCTTTGAGATCTCATCTACTATTTTTTCTAAATCCGCCATATTACCTCAATTCTTAATTTATAATTTTCAATTTTTAATCTTCTCGACCTCTTTTAATGCTCTAGCTAAACTCCGGACAGGCTGGGATAAAATGAAAGCAACTTGCGTGAGCAAAACTTCCCTCGAAGGTATCGCCCCGAGCTGTTTTATAATATCTGCTCCAACATATCTCGCTTCATAAATCCCGCCGATGATCTTGAGCCCTTCTTTTTCCGCTTTTATGAATTTGGCGGTTAACGCTGGGGGTTCCGTAACCTCGCCATATCCAGCCACAATCCCAATCTCCCCCTCTAATTCCGGCGTGTCCGTAAATCCAGCAGACTCTAATGCTTTCTTGAGCAAAGTCTTTTTTGCGACTTTATACTTTATTTCCGCGCCCCTAAACTGACCGCGCAATTTTCGCTCTTTTGCCACAGAAAGTCCGTGGAAATTCACGAATACCAAAATACTCGCCTTTTCAAAAAGCTTCTTTAAATCGGCTATTATTGTCTCTTTTTTCTCTCTGGTTATGGGCATTTTTTCAGAAAAAAAGCGACATAAAAGCCGCTTACACCTCGCGAGGGCTTATCTATTGCGCCTCGTCTCTACGGCTTTACTTAATGTATCAGAGGTGCTATACTGCTGTCAAATCCGTCAAGGAGGATAATATGGAATGTATTTTAGAACCGCGTCACAGTCAGCTATTTCTTCAAACTTTAGTCGGCCCTTTCAAAAACGAGGAGGAAGCAGGGAGAGCACTGATTGAAAACGGGTTTGAAAAAACAACCGGACGAACTTACTTCCATCCAAAGTTGATGGTGACCTATTTTCTGCGTCAGCTCGAAGCACTCGACTCATTCGCCGATGAAATAAAGGGCATGATAGAACGTGGAGAAACTGGACGAATAGACAGGATGGATCCTTTCAAGTAACGTAGTAAGTTGCAGCGAATCTTAAAGGCGGGAGCCACCATACTCCCGCCTTCGTTTTTTAAATAAATTATCTATTTACAGAAATCTCCGCTGTTCCAGAATTTCCGGCAGCGTCGTAGGCTTTAGCAGAAATATCGCGTGAACTAGAAGAAGGTTTATATGCGCAAAAGGCCGCATCAAAACAGGAAATTTTTAACGAGTCGTTTTCAAAAATATCTATCTGCGTAACTCCGATATTATCCGAGGCTTCCGCCAATACATACCCACCGGTTATCTGCTTTATATTTACTTGGGGGGCTTCCAGGTCAATCGAAAGAACTGGAGTTTCAACTTCAGGCATAGTTTTATGAACTGAGGCGAAAAGAGCCGCTTCGTTTCCGGAAAAATCTATCGCATCGCTTTCAATCTTAATTACCGCGCCGACGAACCCTGCGATAATGCCGATCAGAAAAATTGCCTCAAATGACCCAATTCGTTTTTCTCCAATAGAAAAATACTCCCTCTCCAGCATATGAAAATTATAAATCATTCGGACGCCAAAATCTGTGAGTTACTGCGCCATAGCCCAAACCGCGACTAGAGCGGCCGACTCCGAACGCAAATTCAGCCTGCCAAGCGAGTAGGCTTTAAAGCCTGATTCCTTAGCCTCGGATACTTCTTCTTCGCTCCACCCACCCTCGGGACCGATAAAAATTCCCATTTTAGGCTCCCTCATCGATTCAGATATACTTTTTTTCGAATTAGGATCCGCGATTATGCCGGTTATCCTCTCATTTTGGACAAGTTGCAAAGACTCGTTAAAATTCATAATCTCCCCGACTTTCGGGATACAGCCTCTTCCGGATTGCTCGGCTGCTTCTTTTATAATTTTTTCCGCTCGCGGCAAATTAAAATCTTTTTTAACCGAACGCGAAGACAAGATTGGTATAAATTTGTAAACCCCAGCCTCCGTGCCCTTTTGGAAAATCCACTCCATTTTGTCTTTTTTCAAAATCGACTGAAATAAAAAAACTTGCCGTTCCGGCTCGCGTCTGTTAAAAACTTTCTCCAAAATTTTTACGCTCTCTCCAGAAAATTCCGAGATGAAATCGTATCCAGAGTCGTCAAATAAAACGAAGCGCTCTCCGTCTTTAAAACGCAGGACGCTTTTCAGCTGATATAACATCTCCTTCGTAAGCTCTAAGTTTTTTGAATAAAATCTATGCATCTAATATTATAACAAATTCCCCCCTAGCGCCCTCATTTTCATATTTGAAAATTGCTTCGGAAAGATTTCCCCGAAATACTTCCTCATAAACTTTAGTGAGTTCGCGGCATATATTCATATATCTATCTCCGGCGGCATCGTGCAGTTCGTGTAAAGTTTTCAAAACGCGATGCGGAGATTCAAACAAAATTACAGGAAATTCGCTTTTGGCCAATCTCTCAAAAAATTTCTTCCGACCCTTTTTTGACGGAGGAAAACCAAGAAATAAGAAATCAGAAAGATTGATATCGCTTACCGAAATCGCCGCGGTAAGCGCTGAAGGCCCGGGCACAGAAACTATTTCAAATCCCTTTTTATATAAATCATGAATCAAATTCGTTCCAGGATCTGAAATCGCAGGCGTCCCCGCGTCCGTAACAAGAGCAATATTTTTGTATCCGCCAACTGGCGGACCGTAAGTTTTTCCATAAATATGTCTTAAAACATGCTTCGAAATTCCGTAATGCGACAAAAGTTTTCTTGTAACCCTAGTGTCCTCGGCGATAATAACGTCAACGCTCTTTAAAACTTCCATCGCCCTTAAAGTTATGTCCTTTAAGTTCCCTATCGGCATCGCGATTATATATAATTTTCCCATTTATTTAACTTTATGCCCGCCGAATTCTCCTCGTAATGCAGACAATAGTTTCCCAGTCCAATCCGGATATTTTTGGGATTTTATTCTGAATTTAAGCGCGTCATCTAAAACTTTCGCCTTGATTTTAGATTCTTTTGCGGTTTTAACCGTCCACGCTCCTTCCCCCGTAGCTCCGACTTTTCCGGAAACTCTATTAAAATCTTGCCCATGTTTTTTGAGAGCGCGAAGAAGCCATCCGACAAGCCTTGATTCTATGACGCTTCCATTATTATAAATTCCCGCCGCTTTTTTAAGATTTATTTTATATTTTGATTTTTTTAAAATCGTGAAGCCCTCGGCTAAAGACTGCATCATTCCGTATTCGATTCCGTTATGCACCATTTTCACAAAATGCCCGGCGCCAACGCCATTGAAAAATTGAACGCCGTTTTTGACCGCGAGGTCGCGAAGAAGAGGCCTTAGAAAACTAAAAGTTTTTTCGTCGCCGCCAATCATCAACGATGCTCCATGCCTCGCGCCATCAGGCCCTCCAGAAACTCCCATATCAACAAATTTAACTCCGTGTTTCGAAAATTCTCTCGCGCGCCTTATCGTATCTTTATAAAAAGAATTTCCTGAATCCACTAAAATATCGCCTCTTTCCAAAAATTGGACAATGCTTTTCCCGATAGAATCAACCGACTGATGTGGAACGGAAAGAATAATCACGCGCGGAGTCGGTAGATTTTTTAATTTGGAGGGATTATCGCCTTTATCGAGTCCTAAAACTTTCCATCCGCGCCCGCGAAGCCGCAAAACCATATTTCCCCCCATTTTACCAAGTCCGATTATAGCGATTTCCTTTTTCATATTTTCGGATAAGCATTCTGCTCATAAAATTTCAACGGCACCAGATTCTTTTTGAAAACAAGGACAATCGGGTCGACAAATTTCCAGGAGACTAAAACTTCATCCCTTCCCAAAAATATCGAATCATCTCCAGAGAATGCGCCCGCGAGAATTTTTTTATACTCTTCCACATATTGATATTTAACCGCTCGCGTCTCAATTTGGAAAATAATGTTTTTCCCGTCCCTAAATTTTACAACTATTTCTTTTTTATTTTCCGGCATGGCTTTCCCGGCCTCGATTGTAATCGGCACTCCTCTAAACTGTCCGGCGTTCAAAAATGCCGTCACGCGGAAAAATGTCTCCGCCTTGGAATTCCGCTTGACTCCTGGCGCATCGCGATAGCCGCTATACTGGGCGCGATAAGCGAATGGCGCGGCCTGACGAAGGTTATAAATTTTAAGCCTTTGTAGCAATGCCGCCCGCGCTTTTCTCACCGCCTCGCCATGAAAAGCTTTTGGTTTTTCCATCGCAACATATGCGAGCATAGTAAGGAGATGGTTTTGGCCGACATCGCGAAGCGCCCCAACGCCTTCATAAAATTCTCCCCTCGTCCCGACATCCTTTTTCTCCCAGAGCCTCAACTCTATTTTCGAGATATATTCGCGACTCCAAATTTTCTCCAGAAGTCCCGAAGTCCGACTTCGGAGAGCTATTGAAGTCGGACTTCCAAATCTAAAATTAAAAAGCGCATCCATCCCAGATTTCGCAAGATAATGATCGATGCGGTAAATCTGCCATTCATTAAAATATTTCGCAAGAAGATTTTCGATTTCCCGGGCGCTTTTTAAATCTAGGCCAATTGGCTTCTCTACAAGAAGAAACATGTTCTTATGAATAAGCCCGGCCTTCTTCATATTCTCCAAAACGGTTTTATAGAATTTTGGAGCGACTGCTAGATAAAAAAATATTTTATGATCGTGCCCTTCTAATACCTTTTTCAAATCCTCATAAGTATATTTATCTCCGAAATATCCCTTAACAAAATAAAAGAGCTTCAGAAATCCCACAAACTTTTTATCTTTCGCGATCTCATCAAACTTGCCTGCCGCCTCGCGCATTTTTTCGCGAAAGCCTTCTTCTGAAATATCCCTCCTGGAAATGCCGACAACCCTGAAACCCTTGGAAAGTTTTTTCTCTCTAAACAAATAAAAAAGCGAGGGCAGAATTTTCCGCGCCATCAAATCCCCCGTCGCCCCAAAGACCACTAAACTAATTGGCTCTTTTTGCATAACTTATTCTAACCTTCTTGTCACTCAAAACAAGTCCGCCCGCCGTCGGTTCCATAACCTTCGGCGGGCGTTTCGATACACTCTCTACTTCGCATTCGTGAGAGCTTTTTCTTGAGCTTCACCATCGAGTATACTTTGAGCTCGTGCAATTTCGGGATCACCGTAGTATTTTTCCTTAGTCCATTCTCTTACCCCTGCACGAAAAAAAGTCTGGCGAGCCAGGAAGACAATTCTCGCACCATCTTTTCTATCCGTCTTCTCCATCATATCGTAAGGCCCACCAAACGGTAGCTCCCGAGCCATTCGATAAATAAAAATCTCGCCTATATCGCTACTATATTGGTCGCGGCCAGCTCTGCGCGCAAAACGAAGTGCATTGACAGCACTTTCTGTAATTAACCAGGGCGTTGCCCTTTCCTTTAAGCAACAATGTTCGGCTGCAGTTGTTAGAACCAAAAACATATCTCACCTCCATGGGTTTTTATGAACTTTAAATCAGAATAATTGTAGCACGATTATTAATGAACAGTCAACTCAAAAAACCGGTTGGCTATCCTTAACTTCAAATAGCCAATTATTCAGCTATAGCATAATAATTGGCACACGAATTTAAAGTTTAAAAGTTGAAGCCGAGACGCACATACGTACATCTCGGCTTCTCTTTCGTCTACTTTTTCGCTTAGCGTGGTGGGGGAAAAACCACCTTGTGAAAAACGACAGTCTTATGGATTAGGATGCCCCCGCTCATGAACATCTGAGTTGAGTAAAGGCAAAAGGTCTGCTCGCCAGAATGTTCAGTCCTGAACTTGGCATAATAGAGTTGTGGGGAACAGCGAGGATCATCGTCTTCATCCATTTTATCCGGATACGGGTAATCTTTCTGCCAAATAGATCGTCCCCACTTAACTTGCTCGGGATTCGTAAATTCTACTTCGAGCTCCTCCAAAACGTAACCCCTGCTCAGAAAAGTATTCACGATACAGCGCTCGAAGCTGGTTCCATTTACTTCTGCCTCTTTATGCAGGTAAGTAAGCAGTGGGACTTCCGCTCCCCCACAGATTCTTGCCCAAGGCTGCGAGAGCTTAATCGTCTGCATCAAACAATCCTTCCAATCGGCATATCCCAAAACTCTCATGTCACAGCAAATCCGCTTCTGACATTCCATTGGAGAAAGCAAAGTTAAACTATCCATAATTAACTCCTTGTAAGATTGATGACCTAATTTTAAACTATAATACCAAATGGTCTAGAAAAGTCAACTAAGCCTAGAAAACCGGTTGGCCATCGATGATTTTTTTGGGCTGTTCGGACTTAATTTTTGCAGAAAGCTCGGAATTATAAATATATTTCGTGCCATTCCATTTATATGCAGAGACTTCCCAAGTCCAATTTCCTTCATTGTCCCCCGCCCCGGAAACCTCCACCCAAGCTTTTTCATCTGAAAGTATCTTAAAAACGTTTGCGGTCCTGACCGAAGCCCCATCGCGAAAAATGGCCGGGCGGCTTTTGCCGTCCTTTTCTTCGAGCATAAGCCAGTCTAATTTTCCTCCGGAAAATATTACAACTCCGTATGTCGTCGTATAAGCGCCATAATCTTTTAGATCAAAAACTAATTCTTCCCTGCCATTGGCGTTTAAATCCATAGTCTGGTCGATCTCCGGAGCCTCTCCAGACTTGAATGAAAATTCTTCTGAAAATCCGTTCTGCGGAAAATTAAAAATATTAGAAAGCGCTTTGGTATTGTCCAAAGGATCTGCCAAAATCGCGTGCGGGCCGGATGCGTCGAGGCTGGTTAATAAAAGTTCTTTTTTGCCATCGTTATTTGTATCCAGCTCCTTTTCCTTAAGCCCCTGTGCCGAAAAACCTGCAGGAAAGTTGCGCTCCCGGCTCGCGGAGGGAGTTTGCGTAGCTTCTTGCTTATACTCTTCCTTGCCGGGATTTTTCAGATAAAACCACATGCCACCGGCAATAATTACAAGAAGCAGGAAAATTGCAACATTTTTAATCATTAGCTTATAATACCACCATGGCGCAGGTAGATAAAAAGTTCCCCCATTTCTCGCTCGAGGCCTACAATCCTAGACGGGACGAAGTGGAAAAAATCACTAACGAAGATTTTCGCGGGCGTTGGCTTGTTTTATTCTTCTATCCGGCCGACTTCACTTTCGTCTGCCCGACTGAACTTTTGGATATAAACCGAAGGGGAGCGGATTTTGAAAAACTAAAGGCGGAAATCGTATCCGTCTCCACTGATACCGTCTATACGCATAAAGCCTGGATAGAAATGGAGGAATTATTGAAAGGATTTAAGTATAAAATGGCGGCGGACCATAATGGGAAATTTTCCCGCGAACTCGGAATCTACGATGAAGAAATTGGCATGGCGCAACGCGCCTGCTTTATCATCAATCCCGAGGGAACTCTGCGCGCCTCATACATTGTCGCCGACCCAATTGGCCGCTCAGCGGGCGAGGTCGTCCGAATGCTCCGCGCGATTAAATTCGCCGAAGAACACCCAGGCAAAGTCTGCCCCGCGTCTTGGGACGAAGGCGCGGACGTGCTCGAGAAAGGCATCAAACACACCGGGAAAGTTTATAAACAATTAAATAAATAGATTTTCAGAAATTAAAAAAGGCCGCGGATGTTAAGTCCGGGCCTTTTCGATTTATCAGTCGCGGAAGGTGTGAGCAACACCAGCAGCCACATAATCGTAGGCATTGAAACACTTGGCAACCGTAAGGTTTGTAAGAATATCTTTGAACTTTCTCTCGCCCACGTTTTTCCCAAACAAAATTCTTTTCAATGGGGTTTTAGTTTTCACCGCTTCGAAGCAAGCCGCCTGGATGAATTCGTATGCTTCTGAATACGGAACTCCCGAATCCATAAGCGCATTCCTAATGCGCTGGCTCGCCCAAACGCCAAAGGTGCTTTGTTCCAAGTTATCAGCCATTTTGTCCTCGAAAACAACAAGGTCTCTTACCAAAGTCGTGGCGCGACGAGCCATATAGTGGACCAGCGAAGTTGCGTCTGGAAAAATGTGCCGCTCAACGCTTGACTGAGAAATTTCTCTGCATTCTATTGTCTCGATATCTTCCATCGCAACATGGGCGTATACGCGAACAAGGCGAGATAAACCAAAGAGTTGCTCTGTCTTTATAGGGTTGATTTTGTGGGCCATTGCTGCAGATCCTCTTTGTTTCGGCTTCCTCGGCTCTTGCAACTCACCGACGTCAGATCTCATCATCTGCCAGAAAGTCTTTGCCATCTGCCCTATAGATGAAGCTGCCAACGCTAATGCGCAAAGAAAGGCGGCATGCCGATCGCGTTGCAAAATTTGCGTCTCTGCTCTGGCAGGTTTTAAACCAAGAAATCCAAGTGCTTTTGCCTCGAGTAAGGGATCCATGCCAGCATAATTTCCCACCGCTCCGGAAATTTTGGCTTCAGCAAGTTCATCCTCAAGAACATTTGTAAGCCGTATACTACTGCGCATAATAGCTTCCTCGAAAACTTTCAAGAGTCGGCCGAAAGTATCTGGCTCCGCAAATTGGCCGTGCGTTCTGGCAATCATCAGCATATCTTTGTGCTCACTGGCCTTTTTTCTCAACGCATCGCCCAGTTTGTCTATTTCCTCAATGATGTATATGCAAGCCTGACGCAAAATGAGAATCAAGGCCGGATCTTCTACGTCATATGAAGTGAGTCCTTTGTGGATTTCGTGTGCCCACTCTCTGACCTCCGTATCCTTCAATGATTCCTGAACGCACTCCACGAATGCTATCATGTCGTGCTCGTAAATCTCTTCGAGTTCCGCGATACGATTAAGATCAAATTTTGCGTACTTCTCGATTTTCTGCGCAATGCCAAAAAGCTCTGGGTTTATGCGCGCTCGGATCATCGCCAATTCCACATTGAGCCACGTTCCAAACTTCGTTTCTTCGGACCACAGTTTCCGCATTTCCGGCAAAGTATATCTTGGCAACATAAATCCTCCTTAAATTGGTAACGAATTTCAAACAAACACTACCAAATATCAAACCAAAAGTAAAAAGGCCGGGGTTGCTTGTGCGACCGCCGTGCCTTTTTGATTTGTGTTCCTCGTTGGGAAATTTACCAACCGTCGCCGAAAATTGACGGGATTTTTGACCAATCAATTGATCCTTTCACGTAATCCTCTGGATCTGGCTCAATCGGCCACTTCGTCTTATCCCCAAATTTATGGAGTTCCCGCCGATCAGAATACGCATCCTTCTCCAAGCTACTCAACCTATCCCATTCAGATTTTTCCATAAACCCTCTTTCGAAAGCGGTTATGAACTTCTTGCAGAGCGAGCCAGAGCATTGCCTGGACTTCCCTGGCGGATTGCTCTTCGCCGAAATCCTTAGTCTTTTGAATCAGATGATCTGCCAAACACATAGCCTCTTGTGACCTATTCGAACTAACTTCACGGATCAATTCAACAGACAAACGCCTGCTTCTTTTGATGCCCATAAGAATTCCGGCGATCAAGCCAGTTATCTCGTCATTGATCTTGAAAATAAAAGACTTATCACCCCCGTTGCTCGCAAACAGCTCAGCCATTATCGCAAGAACAACCATTTGCCTGAAAACGTTGTCATGGTTCATCGATAAAATCCTCCTATTTGCTTAGATTATTACTCCGGGCCGCTTCAAAACTACGCCGCCATTTTTTGCGTTTTTCAGGAGATCGAAAAGCTTAGCCACAGCTTCACGAGGAAGCAATTCTATATTTTTTGCGACACTGCAGCTGACAGAGTAATCGCGGGATATCTTACATTTAGCGCTCCTCTTTTCGACCGTGCTCCTCGAAATGGCAAATTGAATTGTGGCCTCTTCGCCAAGCGAGAATACGCTGCCCCAGAACGTAGGATAAATGTTTATCTTAGGCTCGCTGGTACTCCTGATAACAAAGAAATTTATCTTTCCTCCTACGAGTATTACTCCGTCATTATCGAGCAGCCTTTCGTCCAAATACTCAAACAAGTTTCTTGCTTCATTGAAGTCGTTATTTAATTGCGCTAAGCGAAGACATGATGCCATGAACAGGGTAAATGTTAAAATCAGCGTTAATTTCACGGCTTCCATAGCTAATCCCCCATTTCAAGATTACTTTTCTATACCGTATCACTTTAAACAGAAAATCTCCATAGTTTCTTGGACCATGTCGGGCCGGCGTAGTCCACACCGATGCGCGGAGATTTTTTTATTTTCTTAGGATTTATTTCTATCCCTTCCTCTATCCAAAGCTTTGTCTTTTTCGAGAGTTCTTTTTCGTTCAGTTTTTTATCAATTTTCAAAAATTTGCATACTCTCCCCGGGCCGACAACTAGATTCTTAGAGGCTAAGCCACTAAGTAGTGGCTTAGCCTCTGTTTCCAAGGCCCGTATTAAAACTGCTGCGGGAAAATCCTTTTTCCCAGTCACAATATTTAAGCAATAATGCATCCCGTAAATAAGATATATGTAAATGGTTCCTGCCTCACCAAACATAACCTTGGTCCGTTCCGTTTTCCCGCGGGACGCATGCGAAGCCTTGTCTCCTGTGCCATGATACGCCTCTGTCTCAGTTATAATCCCTTCGATTCTTTTTCCGCGATAAATCCTGATGATTTTCTTCCCCAAAAGCTCGCGCGCAACTTTAATTGTGTCGCGTTCAAAAAATTTCCTGCCAAGCATCGCCATAAAGACAATCATAAAACGATATGACCCAGAGACAAAAGCCTCTGGGTCATTCAATACTCGCTAAAGCCGCGGTTTAACTTGCCCTCCTTTTGCGCTTCCGGGCTCGACTAAAGTCGATATTTGTTGTCGGTGGCAACGGGGGCCGCAATTTCATCACACGGATTTCTCTTCGGTGTCGTATTTCTTTCCGCGACAAACGAAACAACCTAAATCGCAATCGCTTGGACATTGGCAATCCTCCTTCAAAGATAAAGATTCTTTCAATTTTGACTATACAATATAAAACTTCTCCTGACAAACTTAATCTTTTTTCGAAGAAAGTCGCACCAAATACGTCGAGATTAGGACAACAACTACAGTTATCAAAATCGCATAAATGAATTTCGCGGCGAGGCCATTTTGGGAAGCAGGATAGAAATATTCGATCACGGATTTAATCGCTTCATTCCACGCCAAACCGGCAACCAGCCCAAGGGCCGCCAAGATATATCCAAAAGTTTTTTCCCTGACTTCTTTTTTAAGCTCGGGGGGCATATTAGCGAAACCTTACCGGTATTTTTAACTCGTCCGCGTGTTCCGGAAGTCCCGAAGGATTATCTTTCTCTAAAATCAAGAATCCTGTATCTGTCGTCGGCGGATCGAATTTCAAACCCGCCTTGAATGGAACAAAATTCTCCGTCATCCATTCCCCTTGCGCCTCCGCGGGCGTTCGCGCCAAAAGTTTTCCGTTCGCATCATAAAGGCTTACCGGAAAAGACGCTTCAAAATACCAAGTTCCCCTGGCCTCGCCGTCTATAAGGAGCGGGCTCGAGACAACGTCATTCGGTTTCGGGGAATTAAGACGGATTAGATTTTCTTTTGCTTTTACCGGATCGTTATTTGCAGGCAGAGGCGCCGGAATGAGATTAGGCTCTTCTGATTTTAAATTAAAATAATACCATCCCGCCCCGGCGATAATAATTAAAATTAAAAATATTATAATCCCGTTTTTCATCTTGCTTCCTTATTATACTTCACGCGGTAAATTACGCCAGCTTTATCGTCCGAAATAAATATCGTCCCGCCGGGCTGTATCATTATATCAACCGGCCTGCCTAATGCGTTACTTCCGTTTAACCATCCCGTTATGAAATCTTCCTCCCCAATATATTTCCCATTAGCATCCAATATATACCTGACTATTTTATACCCGGTTGGCTCCGTGCGGTTCCACGAACCATGGTATGCAACCAAGAGGTTAAACCAATAATTCTCGGGCCAGCCTTCTTCCGGGAAAAATGCCATCCCCAATGGTGCGGAATGCGCGGGGATGTCTATATAACTTTCCGTTTCAAATGGCTCCTCGCAGGCCTGCCTGCCGGTAGGCAGGGATTTCTCTCGATCAAAATTTGTGTCGTGAATATTTTTTCCGTAGCAGATCGGCCAGCCAAAATTCAGAGCTTCATGCTCTGAATTTTGCCCTGAGACTGCCGAAGGGCTTCCTTCGTCGATAATATTAATTTCATCAGGGGGTAGATTATCTCCCAGAAGATCGCGCCCCATCTCCGTAGCCCAGATTTTTCCGTTGACGGGGTGAATCGCCATAAAAACTGAATTTCGTAGCCCCCTCGCGTAAGTCTGGAGATCTGAGCCGTCCGCGTTTACGACCAATATTTTAGCTCTTCTCCAATCCTTCTCATCGCAAACGTTGCAGGAAGAGCCGACGGAGATTAAAAGTTTATTTTCATTTGAATAAGGAAGAAACATTAAGGTCCTCGTGGTATGTCCGCCGGCAGAAGGAAGATCCACGATATCTTTGGGATTTTTCAATTTTAAATTTTTCTCGTCGTAGTCATACATTACAACCTTATCTGTCTCGGCTATATAAATTTTGCATAACCCCGCCTCTGGACACTTAAAGGCAATCCCGTGCGGCTTTTTGAGCCCGGAGATTATTGTCTTCGTCTCATCGGACATCCCGTCGCCATTTTTATCCGGGAGTAACGCGAGAACTTTCCCTTTGGATGGGACGCTGACGAGTATATTCCCCACGGGGTCGTACGCCATTACTCTCGGCGCGCCCAAATCCTTGGCAAAAATGGAAATCGAAAAACCGTCCAGTAATTTCAGCGGAAAATCGGTTGAATTTTGAGGGATATTTTCTATCACTTTCGATATATCCTCGTTCGGTTTGGATACCGCCGGAAGCGTTCCTCTAAGAAATGTCCACACAAAATACCCAACCGCGATAAGTATTATTAAAACCAATATTAAAATTAATTTTTTCTTTGTCATACCACCTCCTTAAGATAACACTTCTCGCAATAAACAATCTCCGGCCTCTCTGGAGCGTACGTAGTCTCAAATTCGTTAGGGCAGGGATTATCTTTATGTTCATGTTCTATGGTGTTTTGGTATTTGTTTCTTGTATCTTGGTTATTGCACATACAGATGCGGTGCCATAGTTTAAGAGGGTTTCTTTGCTTAATTCTCTGATAGTGTCTGCAGTTCGGGCACAAACGAGGTAACGGCAAATTCATCTTTCTTAGAAAATCAAGTTCTTGAGGGATGATTCTATATGCTTCCGTACACTGTTCGTTACACTTGGACACCGAGTGTCCAAGTTGGT
>Ga0209542_10001354_pt1 | contig 57697 bp, 60 predicted proteins | sample RifCSPhighO2_01_FD_184028 | JGI IMG/M metagenome (GOLD analysis project Ga0209542, IMG submission 184028) | Soil microbial communities from Rifle, Colorado - Rifle CSP2_plank highO2_0.1 (SPAdes) (version 2) | ecosystem: Environmental > Terrestrial > Deep subsurface > Rock core/Sediment ... | reverse complement strand
CGATGAATCGCAGACTCTTTTTTACTTTCAAATATTTTTCGATCCGCTGTCGCTCATACAAATTCAAATGCACAAATTCCTTCATAAATTCATTTTACAGGTGTTCGGATTCAAAGGTATATCTCCAAGTCGCCGGAACGGTCGAGGATACGGTTCCCGCGCACCAGCCTATAGAACCCTTAACGAGGTCTATAACTGGTAACAAGTTTCGCTCATTTCTACTTAAAAATGAGCATTCTATTGGGTTTACAATTTATTTTGTGAATCCATTGAGTAAAAGTTCTCTACAAATAACATTATTCATAGCATCGTGCCCCTTATTGTTGCCAGGCGGCAGGCTGCTATGAATAATCTACAAGACACTTCAGTCAGTGAAATTGTTCTAACAGATCCATACGAAGGAGAGGGAATCGAGGCGGTCACGGTGAACGGAGCAACTCTCATTTTATTCGAAAGAATGTTCAATTTCTCTCTCAACTGAATCTACAACAGGAGTTCTTTTACAATGAAACCAGAAACCCAACTCAAGGCGATGAAGTCGGTGCGCAAGCACACGATCTTCGTCGGGAAACCCCACAGTTCGCCGAAAGGTGAACGTGGATACAACCGCAAACGCGAAAAACAAAACTGGAGAAAGGAGACCGTATGAAAATCTTCATGGATATCGGAGACACGAAATATGTTCGAGAGGCGATCGAGCAGATCTTCACCACAACGGGTCAACTCGAGTTCGTGTCCAAGGTTCAGGAGGCCGACGCTATCATCGTGTCGGATCCTGAAAAAGTCGAGGTGTACTTGGAACACACTGATAAGCGCGTGGCCCAGTTACTCTGGTGGAAACAAAGACCTTCGACTGCTCCGCAAGGAGATCGGTTCAAAGTTTTTGACGCCCTCGAGGCCAAAAAACTGCCGGGCCTCATTGAGGCAATCAAATTCCTTAAAGGGGAATAACGTGTGCCGTATCACACGCAGTCACAACGGTTGATCATACGGGATCAACCACTGCTCTCCGGATGAAGTCCGGACTGACGAGTCCTTACGCAGATTCAGGACGAAAGCAGAGTTTTGGAGGTTTCACCTCCAAAAAACTAGGTTCTTTAAAATTCAAAGTGTTCATTGGTTGATTGGTGCAATAAGGTCGTACGCCTTAGGCGGATTGCTTTATTGCATCAATCAACCACAAACCAAAAAGGAAAAATGAACACGAAACTAAACATCCTCGTCGTCGAAGACAAACCGGAAAACATCGCCGCAGCTAAAAAAATGCTTGCGGATCACAACCTCACCGTTGTCTCAGGGTTCGATGACGCGCTCACCGCGCTCAAACGAAACGGTTACGCGCGTAGGAAAGTGGAAGCGCCGGAGAAATTCGACGTGGTCCTCACCGACTGCCTGTATCCCAAAGGCGGCACTGCTTGTATGGGACCCCGAGGGGAAGCAGTCGTTAACTGCCAAGGCGAAATGCCCTACGGCCCCATGGTGGTGTTTCACGCTATCGAAGCTGGAGTACCGCACATCGGGCTCATTACCCAAGGCAACCACCATGACGATCCGTTCGTCTTTGCGCTCGACAGCCTCAGAGGCTTCAAGAGTGAGAAGGTGAGTGTCGTCGTCACCAATGAGTGCGGCGAGTGTCTACACAAGGATACTCTCGAGGTTGTGGAGTACGACCACCCTAACGGCGAAAAGTTCTACGCATTGGAGAAAGAAGGAAAACTTCTTCGGGTGAAGAACTGGAAAGAGCTTCTCGACCGTACGTTGGGAACCCACGAGGTTACTGAGGACGGGAAGTGGCGCGAAGAACGCCGCGCACAAGTCCAGATCTAACTCTGGAGAGGTAGGGCGACTACCATCAATTGTCGCGACCCGCAAACATTCGTTTGCGGTTTTTTATTAGTAAATTCACACCTGTTAATATCTGTCTTTGTTTTTTTAGTATACTAACCTCATCGTTATTTAATTAATTTAAACCATGGAAGAAAAGAAAGAGGAGAAAAAAGACGACTTTACAATTTTTGATGATAACGGAGCACTAGTTAAGTTTCTCTCCGGCATTCTAGATAAAGGGAGTGCTCTTGTTCATCACGCCGACAGCCAAACTAACATTCTGATGGGAATCAGTTCTGCTATTTTTATTTTCTCACTTTCAAGTTCACTGCAACGAGGTCATATGGAAATTCCTTTTCTCATCCTCATTCTTTTCAGCGCCTTTTCGTCATTAGCAGGTCTTTACGCCATTCATCCTCCACGTTTCATGCGAAAGAAGCAACAAGAGGAGAGCGTTATGTATAACAAAAAGATCTCTGATTTTACCTCTTCCGACGACTATTTCAAGGTTCTCTGGAGCGTCATGTTAAACCGAACTGAAGTTGTCCGGCAGTACTCGATGGAAATCTATAATTTATATAAATATAACTACGGACCTAAACGAAAACTCTTTAAATTGGCGAGAAATCTTTTAATCGCGGGTCTGGTCTGCAGCCTTCTTTCATTTTTATTTATTACGTCCAAAACTTTTTAGTTTATTTCGACAAGCGAGGTGAGGAAGCGGAGCTTCCGCAAGACTTTGAGCGTTCCGTCTGCGGAATGCGAGAAGTGTACCGTTCCTGTAAGGAAATCGCGGACGCTTTCCGATGCGGACATGAAATCCGAGTCGATGTCGAATCAAAAGGTGAGAAGCGAATACTTGGAGCTTCGCAAGACTCTGAGCGTTCTTTCGGAAGAATGCGAAGAGTGTACTGAACCTGTAAGGTTGCATACCCCGCGACCCTGTCGCGGAATTTGGGTCCAGGGCTTGCTTTAGGGTAAATACCTTTTATAGCTTTCCGTACAGTAACTTAAATATTTTCTTCTGAAAGTCAGCGAATTTTTCGTTTTCAATAACGAAACTTGTCTCAGTATTGAGGTCAACAACCGCCACCTTGTGTCCGTAAATGAGCTGGATGATATTCTGATCGAATAAATCAAACTCTGAGGGTATAACTTTTGTCTTTTGGTTAAAATCGGGCTCGACGTCCGCTTCTGTAGCTTTACTGCGTATCACATATCGTTCTAGATTTTTATTGTCTCTTTTTTCTCTATAATCTTTCGGTAAATATTTATTGGTTCTAGCCCGATCTTTCGATGAGGAATACCGGTAAAAAGCATCCCCTTTCTTGAGAGAGTCGACGATGTCTGAATACACCGATGAAATACCATTCCTTCCTTCGAGGAACTTTATGATGGGCTTATCTTTAGGTGCACGATAGAGATCTTCGAGGTCGGGTAGTGTTTCCTCAATATCTATACTCATTTCGCGCAATAACCCCCTAATTTTCTCGGGATGTTCGGCAATATACTGTTTTCTCTTACCTTTTATGGTGATTGTTATAAGTTTGCGTTCTAGCAACAAGCCAAGCGCTTTGTAGACAATTGGCCTGAACGTGCCTATATCTTTGGCTATATCGGAGATTGAAAGGGAAGTGCCTCGTTCTAAAAGATGGAGATACACTATTGTTTCAGGGTGGGTGAGCCCCAACTTCGTAAACAATTCCTTTATTTTATCAATTTTATCCATATTTGTATTAAATTAATTACACTTTTAGTTACTGAAAATACCCTTTTATAAAGCCATAAATTTTATTAGTGCCCTTACTTACGTACATATTGTACTCCATACTATTACAATTTGTCAACTCTTCTGGTAGTCTTATGGGTAGAGGCTCTTCACAACAAACAATCCCCCCCCCAACAGAAAGGAAAAGTATGCCAGATCGCGACAATAACAACGAACGCACTAGCGAATCCAGTTACCAGCAGCAACGAGATGCATACGATGACCGCTGGAGGTCATGGTTGCGCGGAAGCAGCACCGGTATGGACATCGACGGGCGGTGTATCAACCCCCGCGACAGCAGTTGCGATAGCAACGAACGCGAGGAGTGCTAAATGACTTACAGTTTGAGGGTCTGACCAAAACCCTCTCTGTCTCGAGATGTGTATCTCGACTGATGATTCCAGTCTTCGCTAAAGCTACGGCTTGGCAAGGCAAAAGGATGAAACAGAAGTTCTATGACACAACAACAAAAAGAAAGGTAATGCTATAAACATCAATTCATTAACTAACCTGTTAGAAGAAAATGGCGTGTCCACCAAAACATGGGGGACTGGAAAAGCGAAAACAATCCACCACCTACTCTCCGAAATTCAAGAGGGTGAAACTGTTCTGGAAGAGACGGAAAAAGGACTGGTCCGGAAAACCTCATTCCTCACCATCCATGTTTTATACAAGGATGAACGGGGAACGTTCAAACTCTTCGAGGAAAAACAAGTGTTCACGGACGGTAGAACACGAACACGAGATCAATCATGGAGCGTGGCAGAGAAGATGAAGGCCACCGACGTGAATATCCAGGCAGCCGCATTAAGAGCCCTTGAAGAAGAGTTAGGAATTATGACAGGAGTGAAATTTTTGGGTGAGATAACAACCACCGACGAACTCCGAGAATCACCATCATATCCCGGACTCACCGCGCAGTTCAAGATGTTCAACCTTACGGTGCACATCGACTATCATGAGTATCGGCCTGATGGTTACACGGAAGTACAGGAAGATAAATCAACGTACTTCAAATGGAAGCATGTGGAACCTTAATCTGTTCCCATCGCTAAAAGGTTTGCTCGTTCCCTCAAAACGAGCTCTGTATCGAGATGCAGGTCTCGACTGATGATTCCAAAAGGATGAAACAGAAATACTTTTTACACAACAAACAAACCCGACATCAAATAGATATCATCCACAACAAAGATTGCTATGAAATACACTGATTACGATCTCCGATTATGTGCAGGTGAAGAGTGGCTTCCCTCTAGTGAAGATACGCGTATGAGTTGGCGCAAGGCGATGGAGAAAACGTTACAAGATCCGAACCTACGACTACCCCATTACTCTGATTTAATCCACGCTGAAGAAATGGCTCGGAAAAAACCGGAACTTCGTGAAAAATTTGGTGAATTGCAGAAAGGTTGGCCATACTGGAGCGCCAACTCTGAAAATCATGATCCAAATTCAATGTATGCCTGCATTGTGACAGAGGATCATCTGCATTATAAATCACATACTCAAAAATACCTGGGGTACATGGTGAGATTCATTCGACAAACGAATCCAAAGAGCGTGGATAAATCACACAATAACGTAACAGAAGTATAAGCTCAAAAATTTCAATTACCTCTACAATAAATTGTAGGGGTTATTTTTAAGTCCAAAGCATTGGTGCTTTTTACAACAATTTCTTTTTTGCCAATTCTTCGGCGAGGAGTTGCGGCGAAACGATCTTTACTCCATGAACGATCGTACCCCACAGTTTACCGAAATCTCTTTCATCGCCAGTGAGCAAATGGGTGGCCTGACCTGCGATCGCTCCGCCGAGGATGGGAATATCTTTCGAAGCGATCGTTATTTCAATAGTGGTGGTAAGCGATGAAACGATCTCACACTTTTTTACCAATGATTCTAAAGAGGGGACCGCTTTTGAGGCTTTCAAACGGAGGTTCCGATACGCCTCCTCTATCGCATATACATTAGTGAGACAAGTACCTTGATCCAAAAGAACACCTACGAACATCCGCATTCTACTATGCGGCAAGGCGGCGCTAAAGAGAATGTTTGCGTCCAGAAATACCCTCATTTATTTTTTGGAAAATACTTTTTGAGCGAATCTTCGTTGTTTTTCTTAAATTCATTAAGTCGTTCATCTGTGTACATTTCAATAGGAAACGTGGCCCCACCTCGAAGGAGGATCCCTTCACTGGTTTCTTCCGCCAATACCTGACCTTCGCCTTGTATACCCAAGCGCTTCCTAAGCTCTTTAGGGAGGGTGAGAGTTCCTCGATCGTTTATATTTATTACTTTTGTCATATATTCAGTATTTCATACTTTCAGTAAAAATGCAACGTGCCTCCTCTAAATACTAATATCTATGGAAACAGGGCAATGGTCAGATCCCATCACATCTGCAAGAATTTCCGCTTTTTTTACTTTATTCTTTAGGGAGTTAGAAACTAATACATAATCTATCCTCCAGCCGACGTTCCGAGCGCGAGCATTGGACCAGTTGGACCACCAGCTGTAATGACCGTTGCCTTTGGTAAATATTCGAAAGGTATCAATGAAACCGGCATCGATAAAGGCTTGAAAGCCCAAGCGTTCTTCTTCGGTAAAACCTTTCAAACCTTCGTTGGCATCCGGTCGAGCCAAGTCATCGGGGGTATGGGCAACGTTAAGATCGCCACAGAAAACAACGGGTTTCTTCTTTTCTAATTCCTTACAATAGGCAAGAAAAGCAGGATCCCATTGCTTGTACCGAAGGGGAATACGGCTCAAGTCGTCCTTAGCATTGGGAGTGTAGACCGTCACTACGAAAAATTTTTCATATTCCGCTGCAATAACCCGACCTTCTGTCAGAGGATCGCCATATTTGTCCGCGCAGAGCCAAAATTTATTAACAATTTTCTCCGGTAAGCCATTTAACACAGCCAGAGGCTTTGTCTTTGTAAAAATAGCCGTGCCGGAATAGCCTTTTTTTGTCGCTGAGTTCCAATATTCTTCGTACTGAGGCAAATCCACTTCGGACTGGTGTTGCTCGGCCTTGGTTTCCTGTAAACATAAAATATCCGGCGAATATTTCTCCACAAAAGGAAGGAAGAGGCCTTTTTTATGCACCGCGCGGATGCCGTTTACATTCCAAGAGATGATGTTCATAAAAATAACTATAGCATCCAGTTTGTTTTCATAAAAATTGAGCATATAATGTAAGTATTATGACACTACAATACATTTCAGAGCGGGTTAAAAAGAATACTGAGAACGTGACGGGTCTTCACAACGAAATTTGGGGGGACTTTGCGCATATCAAAGGCAACGTTGCTCATATTTACGGCGACGTAAGTATGCACAAACTCAAAGGTGATGTCTCGAACATTAAAGGTGATATTACCGGCGTATTTGGAAATGTAAGCAATATCCTCGGCGATGTATCACATATCCGAGGAGATCTTACTCTTATAAAAGGAAACGTAACGAACATCACCGGCGATTTGACCGGCATACTTGGCGACGTTTCCAATCTACGCGGTTCAGTTACTGATATTCGCGGGGATGTGAGTAATATCCGGGGGGATGTAAGTGATTTGATTGGAAATGTTTCTCTTTTAAAGGGTGAGGTGTCTAATATTGAGGGAAATGTGACGGATTTACGCGGTGATACAAGCAATATTTCCGGAAATGTCACTAATATCGAAGGTGATGTGAGTAATCTCAAGGGGAATGTGACAGGAATTGAAGGTGACGCAAACGGACTCTCTGGAGCAGTAAAAGAAGTAGTGTAGTGGCTATATGGCCTTGCAAAAAATAATCTTTTGTGCTATGCTACTGGCACAATGATTTCAAAGACGAAAAAGCAGAAAATAATCAAAGAAATCGGTATTCACGACAAGGATACTGGTTCTTCTGAAGTTCAGATTGGTATTTTGAGCAAACGTATTGACGAACTCGCTTCTCATTTGAAAAAACATCAAAAAGATAACCATTCTCGACGAGGACTCCTCGGCATGGTTGCAGCGCGACAGGCTCATTTGAAATATCTTCAAAAAAAGAATCCTAAGCGATACGGCGCTATTACCAAAAAGCTCGAGCTCAAGAAAAAATAACTAGGAAAATTAGCCTCACTTGCAATGCATGATTTTTGCACTACAAAAATCATGTCGCAAGATTTTTCGTAACGTAGTTATGAAAAAATTGCGACCAGCTCGGAGCTCTTGTTTTTTGATATACTAGTTGGAGAGATCATTGTATTTTATTAAGTAATTCATTTTTATAATTTTCGGACGTTTGCGCTTTCATTCGTAGCCATTCGCATATTCGCACGCATTCGCAGATTAGTATTTATATGTCAGTCATTAAACACAAGGAACAAAGAGTTGGTATTTTTATCGATGCGCAAAATTTGTATCATAGCGCCAAAAATTTATATGGCGCACGGGTTAATTTCGGCCAAATCGTTAAAGACGCAGTAGCGGGCAGAGCGCTTATCCGCGCCGTTGCCTACGTCATCACCACCGAATCAGGCGACGAAAAAGCCTTTTTCGAAGCACTCGGAAAAATGGGTATTGAGACTAAGACAAAAGATTTACAAATCTTCTCAAGCGGCAGTAAAAAAGCCGACTGGGACGTCGGTCTCGCCGTAGACGCCATCAAGATGGCTCCGAAGCTCGATACGGTCATCATCGTATCAGGGGACGGCGATTTCATTCCCCTCGTCGAATATCTAAAAATAAATGAGGGATGTCAGGTAGAGGCTATCGCCTTTGGAAAATCAGCATCAGGCAAGCTCAAAGAAGCGGCCGATGACTTCATCGACCTCGACCACAACCCACGTAAATATCTTCTAGGCCATTTTGGTGGAGGGAGAAAACCTCGACACCACGCTTCGGAGCGAAGACAGGCGACTCAAGAAAAAGTTGCTGAGGTTACGGAGGTGGAATAGAGAATGTAAAAACTGTCCTACATCCGCAACGCGGATCGGACGAACAAAACCACTGGCTCTCGCCAGTGGTTTTGTTGTAGTCAGCGTTTTTTTACAAGAAAAAACCACCTGTAAACAGGTGGCTGGAATTGGAAAGAGAACTTAGAACTAAGGTTGCTCTCTCCATGCGTGATACGGGATAAAACCTGGATTACGCTCCATGAGCTTCACCAAGTCGATGCAATCCAGTGCGCGAGGATGATCGTCGACCCTCCCATGCACACATGGCGGTGGCGGTGCGGTAGTCATGTGATGGACCCGTTCTTCAAGCAATATCTCTGTTTGCAGCTTCCGGTAAAGCTCTAGAGATTTGCTTGCTCTCCGCTCACGTTCCAACTCTTCGGGAGAGAGCGGGATGGGTTTGGTGGAATGGGCTCGGAGCGTATTCAGTACGGGGGGCACATACGGGAGGGTCACCCCCGCTTTAACCCTCCGCACGAACGTCGCGGCTTGTTGTGGGTTATCCCAACAATATGGCGGGAGAACGATGTCGTCGAGTATGAGTGGCATAGTATTTCTGTATTTCTACCCTTATTTATACCATATCTTGTTGTAAAAGTAAACAAGAGGCAAGAAAAATAGAGCAGAGGCGAGGCCCTACTCTATACGACCCACATGCGGAGCCAGACCCCCGAGACAGGGAATTCAGCCTGCGTATTTCTACAGCGACATAGCAGCACCGCTTTATCCAATACGCATTCGAAACGATCTTCCTCGCAAAATCGCAAGCACCTTAGTCTATTTGACGGCTACAGCTTCGTACACTACCGTGTACCACACTGCCTTTGCTCCGAGAGAATGTATGGTTGCGGTACCAATCTCAGTATTCCTACCTGCACAATCAGGCCTCTTTCGAGCTTCATGTGGAGTCTAAATGGATAGTACCCTGTACCGCACAACAAGTCAACAATGCCAAGTCGAACTAGTTTTGTTACACTTCTAGCAAATGCTAAAAAAAGAATACTCAATTGAGATCGGCGGGAAAATGTTGACAGCGGAATTTAATAACTTAGCGGAACGCGCACACGGATCGGTACTTGTGAAATATGGCAACACCACGATCCTCGCTACTGCCGTGATGTCGACAAAGTCCAAGGAAAGTGGAGATTTTTTCCCGCTCACCGTTGACTTCGAGGAAAAATTTTATGCAACAGGAAGAATCCTAGGTTCCCGCTTCGTACGAAGGGAGGGGAAGCCGTCCGACGAAGCGGTGCTTTCCGGCCGTATCGTCGACCGAACCATTCGCCCGCTCTTTGACCAGTGGATCCGACACGAGACGCAAGTCATCATCACCGTGCTCTCAATTGATGAAGAGGATCCTGATGTGCTGGGGGTTATCGGCGCTTCGCTCGCTCTCGGCGTGTCCAACATTCCCTGGAATGGACCGGTTGGAGCAATCCGTATTGGAAAAATAAAAGGGCAGAATGATTTTATCTTAAATCCCACCTACGCGTGGCGAGATACTCCCGATCTGGAATTTGAACTCGTAGCCTGCGGTCAACACGGGACTATCAACATGGTTGAACTCGGAGGCAACGAGACGGTTGAATCGACGGTCAGCAAAGCTCTTGTGCTCGCAGCAGAGGAAATTTCAAAGCTTCAAAAATTCCAGGAGACTATTATTAAGGAGATCGGCGTTCCTAAACGCTCTATACCACAACAAGTCATATCAAAAGAAGCAACAACACTTTTTGAAAAAGAAATCGCACCAAAAATGGATGAATACGTTTTCACCGGTATTCCAGGCGACTCAAAGATTTACGAGCTTAAAGATTTGTGGCTTGCGGTGTTCGAAAAAGCTTTGCCGGAAGAACACCGAGCGCTCGCGGAAAACTTTTTTGAAGAAAAAGTAAACGCTCTTATTCACCACGAAGCGGTTCTCTCGGGCAGACGTCCCGATGGCCGCGGCACCGACGACATCCGTCCGCTCTATGCGCAGGCCGGCGGCGTTTCCTCAATCCTTCACGGTTCAGGTATTTTCTTCCGTGGACAAACTCACATCCTCTCCGTCCTTACACTTGGTGGACCGCAGGATGTACAGCTTATCGAAGGAGTGGGGGAGGAAGAAAAGAAACGTTTCATGCACCATTACAACTTTCCTCCCTTTTCAACCGGAGAAACAGGGAGAACAGGGGCGAATCGTCGCATGATCGGCCACGGCGCACTGGCAGAAAAAGCGCTTGCCCCTATGATCCCTTCACAGGAAACTTTCCCATACACTATCCGACTTGTTTCGGAGGCGCTGTCCTCCAACGGATCGACTTCTATGGCCTCCATTTGTGGCGGCACTTTGGCACTTATGGACGGTGGTGTACCGATCAAAAAACCTGTGGCAGGAATTTCTTCCGGTGTAATGATCGTTGACGAAAAAAATTACAAGGTACTTACCGACATTCAAGGACCAGAAGATCATTTTGGTGATATGGACTTCAAAGTAGCTGGAACACGTGACGGTATCACCGCCATCCAAATGGATGTAAAAGTGAAGGGTATCCCTGTTTCGATTCTTACAGAAGCATTTGGGAAAGCGAAGATTGCTCGTCTCGCCATTCTTGATGTTATCGAATCAGCGATTAAAGAACCACGGAAAAGTCTCTCTTCTCATGCACCAAAAATCATCAGCATGACCGTCAAACAGGATCATATCGGACTCGTTATCGGACCAGGAGGGAAAACGATTAAAACCATCATTGAAAAAACAGCCGTTCTAGGCATCGACATTAACGACAATGGCATCATCCTCATCACCGGCAAGAACGGTAGTGCAGAGAAGGCAGAAGCCATTATCAAGACTATGGTAGGGAACAGAGACTGACAAAAATTGAATAGTTTTCTGGTACAATAGTATTAATTGAAAATGACAATTCCGATTGTCATCCCCGCGGATGCGGGGATCCAGAACTGGATTCCCGTTTTCACGGGAATGACAGCAAACTACCATCTTACATTTTTAGTTTTTAAGTATGCCCCCTGAAAAAGAAAATCACCCTCTCATACCCCCCAATCTACCCACAGGTATTCCACCGCTTACCTTTAAAACTCCTGTTTTCCCCGTTACTCCTCCCGTGCCAATCGCAGGAAAAACACAAACCGCGCCTGTTTTCGTGACGGGTGCGCCAAAAGTTTCTACTGCCATTCCGCAGCACCAAGAAGTGCCGCCCCCCGCACCGAAGAAAATTATCAATATTCTCGAAAAACCGGAATACGCTCAACAACCGATTACCCCCGTAATCCCAGCACCAACACCAAAAACAGTCGCCGCTTCCATTCCCGCACCTGTTATTAAAAATCCTGAACCGACCCCGCGTCCTGTTGTGGAATCACTGGTACAGCCACCGACAAAAGTACCTGCAGCAGAACCTACACCAGAACCAATAGCACCAAATCCCTTTGTATATTTGCGACCACTCCGAACTTTTGAAGGAGATGTTGCTGACGCTGTAAAGAATAAAAATGCGTCGGTAGTGAAAATTGCGGTAGCTGAAAGCGTGAAAAAACAGAAATCCCAAGAAACACTGGAGCCGCCAACTCCTGTGTTCAAAAACCTTGCTATTTTCCTAATGAGTTTGCTTATGGTGGGGGGTGGAGGATATCTCGTCTACACCTTCTACTACGTACCCAAGACAGTAGCTCCGGCAACAAGAGAATTTGCTGTAGAAAGTCTGGTCGTTCCTGATACACAAAAAGAATTTCCGGTAAGTGCCGCCAATGCCGGCACCATAGGACAAGCTATTCTAGATACAAAGACTGGAATGAACAAAACGTTACACGCAGTGACAGAACTGTATTTCACACAAACACAAAATAGTGTGAAGTCACTCATCGAAAGCTCTATTTTCGTAAATCTCTTGAGCCCGAATATCCCCTCTCCTTTTGTACGCAGCCTAAGTCCGCGTTTCATGTTTGGTTTTCATGAATTTAACGGCACACATCCATTTCTTATTCTCAAAACCACCTTTTATCAAAGCGCCTTTGCCGGCATGCTCAAATGGGAGGAGACTGTAGCAGACGATCTTAACACACTCTTCATCAGGCCTTCGCTTATTGCCAATACGGAAGCTGGCAAGCCTTCTACCACCGCCGATTTCTTGCGACGATCGAAACCTTTTGTTGATGTGGTGATTAAGAATAAAGACGTTCGCATGCTGACTGACGAGTATGAACATCCGATACTGCTCTACACCTTTGCCGATAAAGATACCATTATCCTCACCACTAATGAGTTTACGCTTAAGGAGATCCTTGATCGAATGACCAATAGGAGGTTTGTACGGTAGAATTTGCTCACCATCGAAAATTTTCAACCCCGAGACGCTTACCTTCACCACTCATACTCACTTTTCTTTACGGAAAATGGACAACTCCCTCTGGTCGGTCCTTCGTCAAACCTCAGGACTGAATCCATTTTCCTAAAAAGTTCGGTGAGTGGCAGAAGGTGAGCTATTTAGGTTGAAAATTTTCGATGGATTCGCCTGACGAAAAATTAGTTCTTAATTTTGCCTTTTAATCTTCGAATTGTTATCATTGTCTCATGTCAATCGATACCACAAAATACAAAACATTACTGGAAGCGGAATTAAAAACAGTAGAAGGAGAGCTCAAGACGGTAGGAAGAAGGAACCCTGCCAATCCCAACGATTGGCAGGCGACGCCGAACAAGGGAGATATTGACGAAGCGGACGATAATATCACCGCAGATAAGATTGAAAATTTTGAGGGAAACAGCGCCATTTTAAAACAACTAGAGACAAGGTACAACGAAGTAAAAGCCGCCCTTGAGCGAATCGTCAGCGGAACCTACGGACCCTGTGAAGTTTGTAAAAGACCTATCGAAGAAAAACGCCTTGAAGCCAACCCAGCAGCAACGACATGCATAATGGATATGAAATAGTCGCTAACAAGACACCACGCAGGTGTTTTTGTTTTTTGCTCTGCTGTAATAAGATATAGCAATGTCATTCGCCAAAGTCTCAAGTGCACAAACATCGCTTCTCAAAGCACACATCGTAGGTGTTGAAGTTGACCTCTCTAATGGTCTGCATGCTTTTTCTGTTGTCGGCCTTCCGGACAAAGCAGTTGCAGAATCAAAAGATCGCGTGTCGGCGGCGATCAAAAATACCGGCTTTAAATCGCCGAAAAAAAAGAATCAGAAAGTGGTGGTAGCCCTCGCTCCCGCCGATATCAAGAAAGAAGGGCCTAGTTTCGACCTCGCCATTGCTCTCGCCTATCTTCTCGCCGCGAAGGAGATATTTTTTAATCCGAAAGGTAAACTTTTCTTAGGAGAACTCTCCCTCGACGGAGAACTGCGCCCTGTGCCCGGAGTCTTGCCGCTTGTCGAGGAAGCGCGCAAGAGGGGATTTGCAGAAGTGTACGTGCCTACCGAAAATGTCCGCGAAGCGGCGCTCATAGGGAACATCGACGTCTTTGCAGTAAATACACTCAAGGAAATCCTCGGCCACCTCAACACCAAAACGATCGACGAGAATAAACATATTCAAAAGGTTATCCTTGAGCCAGTACCTGCAACAGACATCGTCCCAAGTGTGTATAGCAGTTCTGTAGACTTCGGTGATATCAAGGGGCAAAACGATGCAAAGCGTGGACTTCTCATTGCTGCCGCGGGCGGACACAACGTCGCACTATATGGCCCACCTGGCACCGGCAAAACCATGCTCGCCAAAGCGTTCGCGAGTATCTTGCCTCCGCTTTCATTTGACGAAATACTTGAGGTCACCTCCATCCATTCGGTGGCAGGGCTTCTTAAAGAAGATTTAGTAACCGAGCCTCCTATCCGTAGTCCGCATCACACTTCATCGTATGTGTCGCTCGTGGGCGGTGGCAGTATCCCAAAACCGGGGGAGATCACTCTGGCGCACCGGGGTGTGCTTTTTCTCGACGAGTTTCCAGAGTTTGATAAGCGGGTGATCGAAACCCTCCGCCAACCGCTTGAGGATAGGGTGGTGTCCGTCACCCGCGCCCGCGGGTCAGCGAAATTTCCCGCCCATTTCATACTTATTGCTGCTATGAACCCATGCCCGTGTGGCAATCACGGTAGCAAAGGAAAAGAATGCATCTGTAGTCCGATCAATATTCAACGTTATGAGCGAAAACTCTCAGGACCCATTGTTGACCGTATTGATATGTGGATCGAAGTGCCACCTATTTCCCACGCTCTCTTAAGCGACACAGAGAACGACAAACCTGAAAGCGACGAGATCCGAAAACAGGTAATGAACATTCGCCACACCCAAGGTCTACGCTTTAAGAAACACGGCATCGACATTAAAACCAACAGCGAGATACGAGGCAAAGATGTTTTAAACCTCGCCAACCTTACTCCAAAAGCAAAGGAGGTGTTAAACTTCTCCGCACAAAAGCACGATCTCTCAGCCCGCGCGTATCACAGAGTCGTCCGTCTTGCCCGCACCATTGCAGATATTGAAAAAAGCGAACCTGTAACAGACGGCCATATTCTCGAAGCTCTGCAGTATCGCCCAAAGAAAAAGGACTTGTAGTTACAAAAAATCGCATTCATTGCGATTTTTATACTTTATACCTACTACTCTATTTAGAATGGGTTTTTTGCTCCACGAATCTCGAAGTGCACATGTGAGCCGGTTGATTTACCTGTTGAACCCATGAGAGCGATGGTTTGACCTTGCTTCACCATCTGTCCCACAGTCACCAAGTTAGCCTTGGTGTGAGCGTAGAGAGTTTGGGTACCATTACCATGAGAAATAACGACATAGTTACCGTAGCCAGTATTCCAGCCACCCGTCTTGGCAATAATGACGGTTCCACCTGCAGCGGCGTAAATCGGTGTACCAAGGGAGGCAGCAAGATCCACACCATTGTATCCGTGAATGCCTTGTGACTTATGTCCACCAACGACAGGACGCATGTAATATCCAGAATATGTGGGAAGTCCTTTGCGACCTGGTACGGTAGGTGTCTTAACTTGTTCGATCTCTCCGTCTGGAATAGTGACATCTTCACCAACAACGAGCACAGCTCCCCGCACAAGTCCGTTGTATTCGATGATCTCTCCAATGTCAGCTTTATATTTAGCAGCAAGCGACTCAATAGTGTCGCCCTTCTTGATCGTATGACGAACACCTGAAACAGGAAGGATGATGAGGGTTTGTCCTACCAACAGTCTCTTATCTGACTTCACTTCGTTCGCCCACATGATGGTATTAACGCTCACCCCGAACATTTGAGCAATGCCTCCGAGTGTATCACCTTCGCGCACTACGTAAATAGAAATGGTATCACTGTGATGATCTTCGATATCCGCAAGAGTCCCTGAGGGACCAGTTTCCGGGAGTAGGGCGCTACCGACAATGGTAATCTCACCACCTCCTTTTGAAGGATTAGGGTCTGGGTTAACCGCGGCCTGCAATAAAGCCATGGTCTGAGAATTTGGGATATTTTCCTCTATCACCACCTTACTTTTCCCAAAGATGTCTGAAACAAAGGAAAAAACCCCAGCGTGAGCTTCAAAAGGAAGGCTCACGACGGTTATTAGCATAAAGAGCTTTATGGTTAAAAGCCCGAGAAATATTGACCATTTAAATTGCTTTGAATGAGTTTGCAAATTAGGTGTGAAATTATCAAGCGTTCCGTAAAAAAAGGGCCCAACAGAGCCATTTTCAAGCTTTCATTTTCTGTATACGCTCTCAATCATAGCCCCCCACCCCTAAAAGTCAACGAAGGTAATCCACAGCTCGTTATTGTAGAGTTACAAAACCCTTATCCAATCACAGTATTTGACATATTTACAATATTCATTTTGAATACTTTTTCCCCTGGTCCGACAAAATATCCATATTTAAGGCCATTTTTCGCATATCCACTCGCCCGTGATACTATTCACTGGTGAAGCCATACTTAGAAGAACTGAACCTAGAGCAACGAAAAGCAGTACTCCAAACCCAAGGACCAGTACTTATCGTCGCTGGAGCCGGGGCAGGGAAGACTAAAACCATCACCCACCGCATCCTTCACCTCATCAAGGAAGGGGTACATCCCAATGAAATTCTTGCCATTACCTTCACCAACAAAGCAGCGAAAGAAATGAGAGAGAGGGTGTACGAACTTCTAACAGGAGATAGGGGATTAAATCTTCCAGTGTCTGCGTTCCCTCCCGCGAGCCACCACCTACAAGCTTCAAGCTTCCCCTTCATGAGCACCTTTCACTCCCTTGGCGTACACATCATCAAGGAAAACGCGGAACATGTGGGCGTCCCGCGCCATTTCAGTATTTTCGACAAAGCCGACGGCAAGCGAGCAGTTAAGGAGGCGATGGAGCGTGCAGATGTTGATCCCAAACAATTTGATCCGGGAAAAATCCAGAATGCCATCTCACGACAAAAAGGAAACATGGTTTCAGAAAGCCGCTTTAACGCGGGAGGGGGGAGAGACTATTTTGCGGATATCGTTGGAGAGGTGTGGACGAGGTACGAAGAAATATTAAAAAAAGAAAAAGCCCTCGACTTCGACGACTTACTTTTGAAAACTGCTGAGCTTCTACAAAGCAATAAAGAAGTGCGCGAACGATATCAGAAACAGTGGCGATACATTCACATCGACGAATATCAAGACACGAACAAAGTACAGTACATGATCGCCAAGCTCCTTGCAGAAGAGCATAGAAATATCTGCGTAGTGGGAGACGCCGACCAAATGATCTACAGCTGGCGAGGTGCGGACATCACGAATATTCTTAACTTTGAAAAAGATTATCCTGAAGCAGTCGTTATCCTGCTTGAAGAAAATTATCGATCAACTCAGACCATCCTCACCGCCGCTAACCGTATTATAGAAAAAAACGTAATGCGCAAAGAGAAACGTCTTTTCACAAAAAATCCCGAAGGTGAAAAATTGGGCCTGAACATTCTCCATAATGAAACCGAGGAGGCTCGGACGATTACCGAAAAAGCAAAAGAGCTCATCGAGTCAGGCTCGGAACCTCGTGAGATCGCGGTATTGTACCGCGCCAACTTTCAATCACGTGTACTTGAAGAAGCCTTTATTCTAAAAGAAGTTCCGTACCAAATTTTAGGCACGCGTTTCTTCGACCGCAAGGAAGTTAAAGACTTACTTTCGTTCCTCCGCGCCGCCCTCAACCCTGAAAGTCTGGGGGATCTAAAACGAATCATCAACATCCCCGCTCGAGGCATTGGTAAAGTATCACTGTTAAAAATATTTGCGGGAAAAGAACATGAACTACCGGTGGCTATGCGAGAAAAAATGATCAAATTTAGGGCCCTACTTGGCCGCATCAGAGAAGTTGCCTTGAAAGAGAAGCCGTCTGTTACCATTAAATTCATCATGAAGGAGAGCGGCATCGAACCTACCTGGAGGGACGGGTCCGAAGAGGAGCAGGAGCGACTGGAGAACGTGCGTGAGCTCGTTACGCTCGCTTCTAAATACGACATCACGGAAGGCGAGGAGGGAGTGGAAAAGCTTTTAAGTGACGCGGCTCTTGCCACGGATCAGGATGAGCTTATGAAAGACAAGAACGCAGTCAAACTCATGACAGTGCACTCGTCGAAAGGCCTCGAATTCGACCAGGTCTTTATCCCCGGGCTTGAAGCGGATTTGTTTCCTCACAAACGTTTTAACGAAGATGAGATTAACGATAGCGAAGCTGAGGAAGAGCGGCGGTTGTTTTACGTCGCGCTTACCAGAGCACGAAAAAATGTATTCCTTTCGTATGCCATCGTACGTACCATTTTCGGTGCGCAGAAGGTCAACGCACCATCAGAATTTTTGAACGAACTTGATAAGGATCTTGTGGAGGGGGAGGAGTATGAGGCACCGAGGGGAGTCAAGGCGATCTTTATCGACTTCTAATATAAAAAATTTAAAATGAACCCATCTACTTTGTTGCCGACTCCGCTTGCTCCCTTACAGGGACTGTCCACTCATTGGGATTTCAGAAAATCCTCAATGAGTCTTGCGGAAGCTCCAAGCATTCGCTTCCTCACATGCACAGTACTATTCGTACAGTTTGGTCGCAATTCCTTACAGGAACTGTACACCTTTTGGATACTTCAGAAAGTATCACAAAAGGTCTTGCGGTGCTTCCAGTGGTCACACCTCACTCGCCGGCGCCTCGTATCTGGATCCATTTAAAAATTTTTATACTATGAATTTAATTCCAAAAAAGTCGTTAGGGCAAAATTTTCTCACTTCACAAGGTGCTTTGAATATGATTGTCGAGGCGGCCGATCTTCATCCACACAACATTATTCTCGAAGTAGGCCCCGGAAAGGGCGCTCTCACAGAGAAACTCTTGGTTCGGGACGTGAAAGTTATTACTGTAGAAAAAGATGACCGACTCATTCCTTTTTTAAAAGAACGTTTCTCTGAGGAAATTCGGGAGGAGAAACTTATACTCGTTCACCAAGACATTTTAAACTTCGATCCCGCCTCATACGGACTGACAACGGGGAGCTACAAAATTGTCGCTAACATTCCGTACTACATCACCGGAGCGTTTATACGAAGATTTCTGGAAACACCAGCGCAACCCGGCCACATGGTGATTTTGGTGCAAAAAGAGGTGGCGCAGCGCATTATCGCAAAGGACGGAAAGGAGAGCCTCTTTTCAATAAGCGTAAAAGCTTTCGGCATGCCTAAATATATAGAAACTGTTAAAGCGGGGAGTTTCAGTCCGGCACCAAATGTTGATTCTGCCATTCTTTCTATAAGCCACATTTCTAAGGATTTCTTTAAAAACTGCGAAGCGGAGGCTTTTTTTAAGGTGATTCATGCGGGATTTGCCCATAAACGCAAGCAACTAGGGGGTAACCTTACAGCCCTTGCACCCAAAGAAAAAGTGGCTTCCGTGTTGGAACAGCTTGGAATTTCCCCAAAAACTCGCGCGGAAGACCTTACGCTTGAGCAGTGGAAACAAATAGCTCAACACCTCCACTAAAAACTCACTACTTCACAATTTTTCAACCCCGAGACGCCTATCTTCGCAAAGCTACAGTGTTTTTCTTGACGGAAAATGGACAACTCCCTCCGGTCGGCCCTTCGGAGACTCAGGACTGAATCCATTTTCCTAAAAAACTCCCTGCTTTGCAGAATTTAGGCTATTTAGGTTAAAAAATTGTGAAGTAGTTCGTCCTCCTCGACCAAGCGATCCAGGATCCAGTTTGTCGTTGGAGCGAGCCCATCAAAAAATTTCCACCTAAACAGTGAGCATTCTGCAAAGTAACGAGCTTTTTAGGAAAATTGGGTTGTGTGAGCTTCTCCATTCTGATGGAGGGCGAGTTCCCAATTTTCCGTAAAGAAAAGTGAGTGTACTTTGTGAAGGCGAGCGTTCGGGGGTGGAAATTTTTGATGGACGAGCGCACTTTATCAACAGTTTTTAAACAGCTTATCCTGATATAATTGACATCAGAATTCTGTAAAAATTCCGTAAAATCTTGGCTAGAATCAGCGCAAAAAGAGTTGCCATCATCGCAACCTCAATTATCGTACTTGGAGGTATTTTTATGCTGGCAACATATCAAAAACCTGCCGATAAAGTACTTTCCTTCACCCAAACAACTCAAAGTGAGACTGAAAAGGCGTTCAAAACGCTCACAGAGAAAGATGCTGACGGTGATACCCTCAAAGATTGGGAGGAAGCGCTCTGGAAAACAGACATCAACGACCCTGACACCGACAAGGACGGTGCGCCTGACGGGGAAGAGGTAACTCTCGGGAGAAATCCAACCGTTAAAGGCCCGAACGATAAGCTCCTCGATCACCCCCTCGGAAGCACCACAATATTTAAAAATGATGTGAGCCTTAGCGCCACCGACCGATTCGCTCGCGACGTATTCACTCGTTACATGTCCCTTAAACAAGCCGGGGTGCCTGTGGGAACCGACGAGCAGGTCAACATTGCCAATTCGATCGCGGAGGAATACGACAGCTCGATCGAATTCAAGCGCTACAAAACCACGGATATTAAAATCGGAGTGAGTGATACTGCAGAAACGATCAAACAGTATGGAAATATTTTGGGTCACATCATCACCACCTATGCGGTGAGCTCCCGAAACGAGGGAATCATCCTTAAAGATGCTTTAGAAAATGATAACCCTGATACTTTAAAGGAGCTTGATCCCATCATCAAGGGATACGAACAATATCTCAGTCAATTCCTGCTCGTGCAGGTACCTCCTTCTGCTTTGTCGTTGCACCTGAAACTTCTGAACACCCTGAGTGAGCTCATTGGTACGGTGAAGGGTATGAAGCTCGTCTTCACCGATTCATTGCAGTCTCTTATCAGTCTCAAGGGTTATCAGGGCATAGCCCTTAATCTCTATAACGATCTCTTGGATCTGCAGAAATATTTTCTTAGTAAAAAAATCGACTACGTGATGGGTGAAGCGGGGTATGTGTTTATGCGACAACAATGAAACATTATTACTACAAAAAAGTAATAGCATTATTTTTGGTACTCTCTTTTATCTTACCTTCAGTCGCAATGTTACGTACTCAAAAAGCTGAGGCAATATTCGGGGTGGGAGATGTCGTCTTCGACATAACCAACACCTTTCAGAACGCCATGACCGCCGTAAGCACTGCGGCATCAAGCATTTCAGCTTATTTCTTACAATACAAAGAAGGGGTGCTTGATCCAATAGCTTACTTCATCGCCAAAGCAATCATTCGTCAGCTCACTGCAAGTATTGTGGACTGGATCAACTCAGGTTTTGAAGGCAACCCATCCTTCATTTCCGACCCAGGCGGTTTCTTTGTCGACCTCGCAGATCAGGAAATCGGGCGCTTTATCGAGGGAAATTCGGATTTGAATTTTCTTTGCCAGCCATTCAGTATCGACATCCGACTTGCTCTAGCGCTTCGGTATTCACCGTTCAAGCGAAAAATTACCTGTACACTCTCAGGTGCCTTTAAAAATGCGAAAGGGGCAGTGGATGGATTTACTGGTGGGAATTTCGCACAAGGCGGATGGCAGGGGTGGATCTCACTTACCGAAGAGCCGCAGAATAACTACATCGGAGCATACATTGAGTCTAGGAATGAGCTCGAGGTGCGCATTGGCAACAAGCAGCTGACGAAAACCAAAGAAGCGTCCTGGAACAACGGCTTCCTTTCTTGGGAAAAGTGCAGTGGCAAAGATACTCAAGCCGCCCAAGTATTGCGAGATGATATCAAACGCTACAACGACGGTACGAGCCAATACGAACACGAGCTTATCGTTGCTAAAGACGAACTTAAAAAAGTTGAGAAATCTGGTTGCGAGACACAGACTCCCGGCAAGGTCATCTCGGACGGACTTTCAAACACTCTCGGCAGCCCTTTGCGCCAGCTTGAGCTCGCCGACGAGTTTAACGAAATCATCAACGCGCTCCTCGTGCAGATGTTGAAACAAGTGCTTGGACCAGGAGATGGACTCCGGGGCACCAGTGGCAAAGGCGCAGGAGACACGAGCTCAATTCTTTATCGTCTTGAAAACGAGAAGACGGCGGAAGAAACAGCGGCGCTCGAGAAAATAAAGATTGAGGCACTCAAGGGTATTGTTAAGTCGATTGATGAGGAAACGAGGTACAAAACTAATCTAGACAACACACTAAACACATTTATTGGATCTAAAACCCTGCTTGAGTCCGTCAAAGCTTGCTACCAGACGAAACTTACCCGACCAACAACCACCCTCACGGTAAACCAAATTTCATTTGCCAACGGCCGCATCGCTGATACGGATCGGGTCATTGCTGAAAAAATCACCCCTCGAGCATCACCACTTCTTGGTAGAATCGAAGCGCTGCAAAGCCTCTTGGTCACACTAATAACGATTGAGACCAACGTTAAGACTGGAACAACCGTAAACGAAGTGGTGGTGGACGGTACCAGCGCTTACGAAAAGTTAATCTCTGAGAAGAAACTCCACACCATTGTTGAAATCGAAACGGCCGGTGCTGAAAAAGACGACATCGTGAAAGAGATGGATAAACTTAACAATGAGACCAATCTCAAAATGAAGGAATGTCAACTCTTTCCAGCAAACGGCGTATAACCATGAAAAAAATCATCCCTGGCATTATCATAGTGATCCTCCTCCTTACACTCTCGTACGGATGCTTTGGTACGCACGCGGCTGATGCACAAGTTATCGGCTGGTTCGAGAACAAAGCTATTGAGGGCATCGGCACCTGGGCGGGTAACACCGTACTTGGACTTATGAGCAAGGCGATATTCCTTACCGGCATGCTCCTGAACGCCTCGATCGCCCAGACGATGAATATCTCCGGGCTGGTCGCCAGCATCCCGTCGATCGAGCTCGCATGGAGAACCATACGCGACGTGGCCAGCATGTTCTTCATCTTCATTCTTCTCTACGCCGCCATCTGTAATATCCTCGACGTGGGCCACATCAAAAAGAACATTTTACCGGCCATCATCATCGCAGGACTTCTGATGAACTTCAGCATGTTCTTCACCAAAGTCATTATCGACGCTTCCAATGTTGTATCACTTGGATTCTACAAAGCGATTATCGCACCAGGCATTGAGGCTGCGAACAATAATAAAGACACATCGACGATCAAGGGAAGTATCACCGCCCTAAGCCTTATGGACGGCGGCCTTTCCCAGATCTTTATGCAGGCGCTCCGGATTCAAACCGTGTTTGATCCGAAAACAGGAGAAGGCGGGGCCGACCTCGGAGGCGATCAATACAACAAGCTCACCCCGAAAAACGTTATCGCGAGCACGGTGATGGGCTCGATCGTGATGCTCATGGCTGCCTTTGTCTTCCTGGCCGCAGCATGCATGTTCGTCGTACGCACAGTGGTGCTCGTCCTCCTTATCACCCTTTCACCGCTCGCGTTTCTCGGCAACGTCCTGCCGCAAACAGGGGGCTTTTCGAGCAAATGGTGGAGCACGCTTACCGACCAAGCTATCTTCGCGCCCGCCTATCTCATGCTCACCTACATAGCCATGAAAGTGGTGACCGACCCGGCGTTTAACAGAGCGATTAATGGCAACAGCGCTGACGCCACCTTTGCCAACGCATTCATGGGCGCCGGTCATGTAGGCGTCATCCTCAATTACGCCATTGTTATCGCCCTCCTCTTTGCCACTACCATTATTTCAAAACAATTTTCAGGGGATGCTGGCAAGTACGGTCTCAAAGCAGCTGAAATGGCGAAGGGCTGGACGACCAATAAACTTAAGGCTGCGGGAGCGGGAGCGTGGAAAAACACAGGTGGTCAAATTGCTAGTAGAGTAGCGTCGAGCGAATGGTTAAAAGATAGAGCAGCTCTCAACCCTATTCTTGGAGGCGCTGCGTTGAAGGCAATGCGTGGGGTTGCAGGAGGCTATGATGAGCGTGTAAAAGATAAAGCAAAGAAACAAGAACAATTTGCTCAATCTCTCGGATATGATCGACCTCGTGTTCAAGCAATGGAGGCTCAACTCAGAACAATGCGACAAAATCAGGCAGCCCATCGGGCTGCAGGCAACACGGCGTTGGCAAATATTATGAATGCCCCAATAGCTACCCTGGAAAGGCAGATGGAATCAACAAAGAGGGTGCGCCAAGATACATACGCTCAAGGAATTACTCCGTACCAAACAACAACATTATGGTCAAGCGTTGGTAGAGGTAACCAAATTGCATCTGCAAAAATTGAGATTGAATCAGTTAAAGATCAGTTGAGAATGGAAACCGCCGATCTTAACGACGCCCGAAGCAGAGTGCAGAATGGAAACAACACCATTCGCTCAACTAACGACGCGATAACAAAACTTCAAAATATTATAAGTACCCAAGGTGGAGGTGCGACAGCTGTCCAGGCTACCACATTAACGAACCTTCAAACACGGTTAGCACAAGAACAAACCAGGTTAAATACGGCTCAGGCTGACGAAGTTACACACCTCACCAATGTTAATAATTATCAACAACGAGTAACACAGTTGGAGAACACGGCTCATCCATATTAATACTTATATGAATCCTGACCAAAAAACCCTGGAAGAAAAATTTAAAAAGAGTCCTTTTGACACTCAAAAAGTGCTCACCTCATTAGAGGTGGCGAATAAAGTAGCGAAGATTGGAGAAGATAATGGACTAATGCTGGATAAACAATCGGATTTATTTGATGAGATTTCATTTGTTTTACTCGGCTTAACTCACCCCAATGAGTTCATTCCACACCTAAGAAAACGACTGGGTGTTTCAGACGATGTGGTGAATAAAATTGCTGACGAAATCAATGAACAAGTCTTCAAAGAAATCCGTGAATCGCTCAAGAAAATTCACGATAATCCTTCCTCTCTCGAGTCACATCAAGAAGCGACACCCCAAAGCAGGGAAGAGATACTGAGTGACATTGAGAATCCTGTTCCTTCGAGTGAACATAGCCGGGAAGAAACCACAAATCCACTACCGCAAGAAAATGTGCCGGTGCAACCAACTACTCCAATGAAGGGTCCTAGAATTGAAAAACTCATTCCTGTTACCAAGGTATTCGAAGAGGACAAACCAACAACGAGCGTCCCAACCGAAACAACCCCAGCTCCGGCAGAATTAAGTATTGCCGATGCGAAACTGAACAACCCGGTCGGCGCGCCGCGGGTGGTTGAGATACGAAAAATCCAAAACAAAGAAGAAAAGAGAGAATACAAAGCAGATCCTTATCGAGAGTCTGTGTAACAGAGTGATATACTTTTAGAAATCATGAAATTCCAGGTACCACAATTTATCGAGGTTGAAGACAAGATCTTTGGACCGCTGACCCTGAAGCAGTTCATTTACCTGGCTGGTGCAGCGGGATTCTCTTTTATCATCTATAAAATCGCACCATTCTTTATTGGGGTAGTGCTTGTTGTGCCCATCCTGCTCTTCGGGGTAGCGCTTGCCTTTTACAAAATAAACAACAAGCCGTTTATTTTCGTAGTTGAGGCTGCCGTCAAATATTTCTTCAGTGCTAAATTGTACATTTGGAGAAAAGAGAACCGCCAAATTACACCCACTACGGGAGCGGAAGGGGAGAAAGAGTCGATGCTCTACTTACCGAAACTCTCTAATAGTAAGCTCCGTGACCTTACCTGGAGCCTGGATATTAAAGAGGGCGTGAATCCTGGCACGGCAGAAATGAAAAATCGAGTATAATTACAATCATGGCGATCACACCTACCAACAAAACTACTCAGGACTTTGTTCCCATAAAAGAAATCCGCGACGGCGTGGTTATTCTTAAAGACGGATCGATGCGCTCGATCATTTTGGCATCATCACTCAACTTTGCCCTTAAGTCGCAAGATGAACAAACGTCAATCATTCTCCAGTTCCAGAATTTTCTTAACTCTCTCGATTTCAGCGTACAAATCTTCATCCAATCAAAAAAGCTCGATATTCGGCCATACATAGCCATTCTCGAAGACCGCTATAAGGAACAAGTAGGGGAGCTCATGAAAATCCAGACCCGGGAATACATCGAATTCATCAAGACCTTCACTGAAAACTCCAATATCATGTCAAAGAGTTTCTTTGTGGTTATACCTTTCACCCCTTCAGTGATCCAGGGTAAAGGAGACTTAGTAGGGAAAGTGTTTGGGAAGAAAACCGACAAAAAGAAAGAAGCTGAAGTGAAAATAGAAGACTTCGAGGAAAACAAAAGCCAACTAGAGCAGCGTATGTCGGTAGTTGAGCAGGGACTGGTGCGTTGCGGTATCAGAGTGGCGCAGCTTGGAACAGAAGAGATTGTGGAGTTATTCTATAAAATCTTCAATCCGGGAGATTTGGAGAAACCGATGCAGGTTAATTAATTATCATATGAGTATTTTTGGAAAATTATTTGGCAAAGGCGAAAAGCAGCCCGAAATAACCTCAATTTTGCCACAGGAGATTTATGAAGCGGGTATTCTTGAGCTCAAAGATGTTATCGCACCTTCTGCATTAAAAGTATCACCACGGGAGCTCAACTTGGGAGAGAAGATCGCCCGAACCTTTTTTGTCATTTCATATCCACGCTATCTGTCAGAGAGCTGGTTCGCACCCATCATCAACCTCGACAAGGTATTTAATATTTCTATCTTCGTCCACCCTGTCGAGACGGCGAAAATACTCCGTCATTTTCAAAAAAAGGTGGCCGAGGTACAAAGCCAGATCAACATCAGGGAGGAGAAGGGCCTGGTGCGGGACCCTATGCTTGATACTGCCTACCAAGACCTCGAAAGCTTGCGCGACAATCTCATGCAAGCCCAGGAAAAAATCTTCGATGTGGGAGTATACATCACTATTTATGGCGATAACGACAGCGAGCTTGATAAAATCGAGTCTGAAATTAAATCCATCCTTGAATCAAAATTAGTGTACCTAAAGCCGGCCCTGTTTCAACAGGAGCAAGGCTATCGTAGCGCGCTACCTATTGCTTCCGATGAACTGGGGGTGCACTCAAAGCTTAATTCATCACCACTATCAAGCCTTTTTCCGTTCGTATCGTTTGACCTTACCTCGGACAAAGGAATTCTCTACGGCATCAACCGGCACAATTCAAGTCTCGTACTCTTTGACCGATTTTTGCTCGAAAACTACAATTCAGTGACGTTTGCTAAAGCTGGATCAGGAAAATCATACGCCACCAAGCTCGAAATTCTCCGCACGCTCATGTTCGATACAGAAGTGATCGTTATCGACCCGGAACGTGAGTATGAGTACATGGCTGAAGCAACAGGAGGCAAGTATTTCAATATTTCCCTTAACTCTGAACACCACATCAACCCCTTCGACCTCCCAACTCCACGGGAAGGTGAGTCTGGCTCGGATATTCTCCGATCAAACATCATTAACCTCGTGGGTCTTTTCCGCATCATGCTCGGAGGGCTCACCCAGGAAGAAGACGCGATCATCGACCGTGCTATTACCGAAACATACGCACTCAAAGACATCACTCCCGATTCCGATTTCACCACCGCCGAGCCACCGCTCATGTCCGACTTTGAGCTGGTGCTTGCCGGCATGGAAGGAGGGGAGTCACTTGTACAGCGTCTTACTAAATACACTAAAGGAACATGGGCTGGGTTCATTAACCGACCTACCAATGTAGACATCAACAAAAAGTTCGTGGTATTTTCGCTTCGAGATATGGAAGATGAGCTGAAACCAGTCGCTATGTACATCGTCACCCACTACATATGGAACGCAATCCGAAAAAACCTAAAGAAACGACTTCTTGTTATCGATGAGGCGTGGTGGATGATGAAGTCTGAAGACACCGCTTCATTCCTCTTAGGGTTGGCGAAACGAGGCCGAAAATATTATTTGGGACTGGCGACCATTACCCAGGACGTTGACGATTTCCTTAAATCTCCTTACGGATTGCCGATTATCACCAACTCATCGATCCAGGTGCTTCTTAAACAATCCCCGTCGTCAATCGACATTATTCAAAAAACCTTCAACCTCACCGATGAAGAAAAATATCTGCTCCTTGAGTCAGACATCGGAGAGGGAATATTCTTCGTGGGCATGAAGCACGTGGCCATCAAAATCATTGCTTCATACACCGAAGATCAGATTATTACCACCAATCCATCTCAAATTTTGGAAATTAAGAAAGCCAAGCAGGAACTTGCAGGCTAAATTATTATGAAAATGGGCAAAACGGAATGGCACTTTCTTATCGGTGCGGCGGTCACGGTGGACCTCATGCAAGCTATGCTTGATTTCTTCGGCATTGGCCTCGTCATTAATCGTTTTATTGATATTGTTGTAGGCATGGCGTTACCCTTCTACCTTTCCATCCGCGGAGTAAAAATGACCGGTAGGCGTGTCGGAAGCATCATCGGCGCCTTTATTCTAGAGGAAATACCTGGCATCGATGCATTACCTTTGTGGACAGCCGACGTACTATATATATACGCCACAGTTAGAGCGGAAGAAAAGGGAGAAGAAGTCAAAAAAGCAACTTTAGACAAAATCAAATCGATCAAAAAACCGAATTTTGATCACAAAAGAGAGGATAACACCCTCAATCTTAGAGAGTCGGAAGTGGAGTAGTAAAAGCGCTCCGCAATCGGGCAAAAAAGAGACCGGATAATTTTTCTGGTGAAAAATTTCCTAGGACTCCGCGCCGCCGCGCTACGTAGTCTCTTTTTTGCCCGATTGCTGCGCTCTACGACTGAGCTGCTGCAGGGGTTCGAGAAAAGTTTGTTGCTTCGCGCGCTTTATTAACACTTTCTCCACAGCATAGTGTGGTAAAATAGCCATTAATGCTAACACTATTCTTTAAATCTACAACGATAGTGTTCCTCTTTGCGGCAATGATTGGGATTGCCCATGCACAGTTTCAAATCCCCAACTCTGCCGCCGATGTGGCAATCTCCATAAGTCCCTCAAGCCCACGACCTAACCAAGAAGTTACTATTTCTTTACATTCAAGCGCGATTGACCTCAATAACGCCACAATATCTTGGTATCTTAGCGGCAAGCTTTTAAAGCAGGGAATTGGACAGAAAACCACAACGGTTACCACTTCTTCGACTGGGGGTGCCGCTCTTGTTGAAGCAGTGATGCGCACCAAAGAAGGCGTCACCGTACGCAAACAAATTTCCATCAAGCCAGCTGAAGTGGACCTGATATGGGAAGCGAACACCTACACACCGCCTTTGTACCGAGGCAAGGCCCTCTTCACCCCGCAAGCAAGTGTACACATTGTCGCTATTCCTCATCTCACCAACCAAAGCGGACAGAAAATCGATCCTGCCACCCTTACATATACCTGGAAGCAGGACTCTAGAATCTTGGGCACGGAATCGGGTCGAGGCAAAAGTAGTCTATCTGTCCGAGGCACTATGCTACTCAAACCTTTAGTGGTGAGTGTAGAGGTAACGAGCCCCGACAGCACTCTTTCTGCTGCGGATAGTATTGAGCTCGATGCCTTGAATCCTACAGTCTCTGTCTACACCGACAATCCTTTGTACGGAATCTTGTATAATAGAGCACTCCGGGACACCTTCAGGCTTGAAGGCAACGAGTCGAGACTCATTGCCGTTCCGTTTAATTTTTCTGGAAAAAGTCGAAACGCTTCCAACCTTTCCTATAACTGGAGCGTGAACGGGGAAGATGCTTCGTACGATCCAGCAGACCCGAGCACCATCACTCTTCGTCACGAAGGAGAGGGGAGTGGAAACTCCATCGTTTCTGTCTCCGTTGGAAACACGCGAGAGATTATGCAGAAAACATCGGGCCGATTCGAAGTATTCTTTGGAGGTATGACGAAAACTCCATCTTTTTAATTATATGAAGTATACTCCACACATTATTATCGCTACCATCCTTTCCTTTGTTGCACGGTACGCTAACGCTCAAGAAGCTCCTTTTATTGGAAGAGGTCTTGATTCTGGAGCGTACAACTTACTCACACCCTTACCGGGCCTCGGCCCGAAAGTGACGGAACTGTCCGACTATCTCCAGGCAATGTTCAACATTGGCCTCGGCTTGGCCGCAGTCTTCGCTGTGGTCATGATCGTGTATGGCGGCTTTGAATATATCTGGTCCGCCACCCCTTTTGGTAAGAGTACTGGAAAACAGAAAATCCAAGAGGCGCTCATCGGCCTCGCTATGGCCTTTGGAGCAGTACTCATTCTTCAGACCATTGACCCGAACTTAACAAAATTTAGTTTGAAAATTGACCCACTCCGAGTCAACATCAAGCCAGCAGCAACAAGAAACGACCAGATCGACCAGCTATATATTAGGCTCGGACAAGAAGCAAAAGTAGAGCGACAAGCATATGATGAGTTTGTAAAGCAGGCAAACGCAAAAAAAGCTGAGGCCGAGCAGCTACGAACGACCGGACAAACTCCAGAAGAGCGGGCAGCAAATGAAGAAAGAGCGAAACAGATCGACAGAGAGGTTGTTGCCATTGAAAAAGCCGCTCGAGAAAAATACATAAAGAGCTTATACGAGACTAACATCAAAAGTAGTTACCAAGTTGCCATCAACGAAAACACCCCCGAAGGATCGGCTAGAGCAAGAGATAATATGCTTAGACAATACCGCATTCTGACTGATGAGTTAAGGGCGACCAACGCCGATCCTGAATTGATACAAAATCTTCAACTGGAAACAAATTTTAGGATCTACGCTCTAGATACCAAGATTGAAGCGGATAAAATTGGATCTATCGGCACCGCTTTCCTTAACTCAACAGGTGGTACTTTTAGAGGGGAGATCGCTAAACTGAAAGAGATTGATAAAAAAGTGGACACTCGATACGCGTCAGCAAAAGTTAGAAACCCTGAGTCTGCTGAACAGATTAAAAACGACACCAAAGGCATCATTCAAGCTAATATTAACCTTATAAAAACACGGTGTGGTAAATTCTGTGAAAACGAATGATTATGCAAAAACGTTCTTTTATCATCACAATAATAGTACTAATAATCGTTGTGGGTGGTATTGCCGGCTTCTTTTATCTGTATATCAACAAAGGTGTTCCTGAAGCTGGTACAGGCGCGAACGCCACTGACCGTAATTTATTTCCTTTCGGCACCGGTGTAGCAAAGCCTTCACAAAACGGAACCATCACCGCCACATCGTCCGGTGTGACTGTTGCGACAACCAACATTGCCTTTTCATCATCACTCCGCCAGCTAAGCCTCGTGCCGGTGGCTGGGGCGACAGCATTTTTAACTGGAAGTACAACCATCATCCGCTACATGGAGCGCGGCACCGGCCATATCTATGAACAAGAAGGTGAATCACTAACTCAGACCAGAATCTCCAACAAAACGATTCCAAAGGTATACAACACCTTCTGGGGTAATAACGGCAACAGCATGATACTCCGATTTGTTGATGGTGATATTATAAAAACATACGCTGCAGAGCTCTCAACACCTAAGACAGGCATCGTTGACCCCAAAGCTAAAGAAGTAAGCGGATCCTTTCTTATACAAAATATTAAAGATGTAGCACTCTCACCTCTAAAAGGCCGGATGTTGTATTTCACCACTGACGGCAGTGAAAGTGTGGGAGTAGTTGCTCCGCTCACTGGCAGGGGACCTGCGACGGTGTTTACTTCTCCATTTAGGGAATGGCAGATCGATTGGCCAAAAGAGAACTTCATCACACTCACCACCAAACCTTCTGGCCTCTACCAAGGCGTTGCCTATACTCTTAACCCTGACACAAAAACGCTGACTAAGCTTATTGATCGTATTTTTGGACTCACGATTAAAGCAAATTCCACTGGAACCATGTTCTTGTATTCGAACTCTGATCGCCAAAGAGAGAGTCTAAGTCTGAATCTCTTCCGGTTGGGGAGCGGCGAGCAGAGCGAGCTTTTAATCAGAACTCTCCCTGAAAAATGTGTATGGTCGGTAAAGGAGGCTACTGTTGTGTACTGCGCCGCTCCTTCAGCTGTTTCTCCAGCCCTCTACCCAGACGCCTGGTATCAAGGAAATGTCGCATTCTCTGACCACATCTGGAAGTTCGACACGACGACAGAAACATTAAGCAGAATGGCGGATTTACAGACTCTGACTAACCTAGACATTGACGCCACTGATCTCACCCTCTCTCCAAAGGAAGACTATCTTCTATTTACCAATAAAAATGATCTGACGTTGTGGATGTTGAAACTTACTAAATAGTTTTGTTGTTTTTAAGAGTTTTTCTTATATATAGTTCCTGACCGATGGCAAAAAGGTTGCTCACCGTCCAATATAGGGCGATTACTGAAGAGATTCCATATGAGATGAAGAATACTACTACGGGCAACATATACCGCATTTGGAGACTCATGGTGCGAGCGAGATCGTCTTTGAATGTAGGGTTCTCGGTTTTCTTGGGAACGATAGGCATTGAATACCTGATTTGAAAATACTGAGTGGCCCCAGCAAGCAATGAAAGAATGATGCTCTTTTTTGCGATATCAACGAGGCCGATAAATTTCATATTTATGAAATCTGGTATCGCTACAAATGAGTACAGGAGTTCTCCGTGCACGGAAGGCAACCCCCCGTTATAAAAAATAGAATAAAGAGCGAAAATGATCGGCAACTGAATGAGAATAAGGAAAAAACCAGAGAATGGGTTGATACCTTTTTCCTTATAGAGAGCCATAATGGCCCGAGCTTGCTCTTGTTTGTCAGTATACTTTTGTTTAACCGCATTGAGTTCCGGCTCGATACGCTTCATCTCAAGCTGGGTCTTAACTGACCGGTAGGAGAGAGGAAAGAGGATAAGTTTAACAAGGATGGTAAAAATAATAACCGCCACCCCTGCATCAGCCCAGGGAATGACATCCATTAAAAAGATGAGGCCATTATAGAGCGGATCGTAAATTAACGTATGGTACATAGAGATCATTGTATCGGGAGAATACTACGAAAGCAATCGGGCTTTTTTAAACAACACTTCTAATTCGTGAGTGAGCGCAGTGAAAGACAGTGCTTCCACACCTTTCTTGAGAGTGAGGGCAACATAGGGCGACTGGATAAGGCGGGGAGAGAGGTCACGGAGCACATGGGACACTCTTCGTTTTAGAACATTACGGACCACCGCTTTTAAAGAAACTTTCTTGGGTACTACCACCGCAAACCGGAGGGACTTCTGCCCTGAGAGGACTTTCATTGAAAATAAAGGGGATTCAACCCTCAAGCCCGTCTGAAGGACTTTTTTTAAATTAGGAGTACCTATTCTTTGTTGTTTAGACAACATATAATGCGAAAACCCCCTCACAGAGAGGGGATTTATTATACCGTCAGTCGCTTTCGGCCTTTTTGTCGTCGGCGTGCAACTGTTTTCTTGCCTCCGGCGCTACGCTTTCGTTTAAGGAAACCGTGCGTTCGAGATCGTTTTCTTTTTTTAGGTTTGTAGGTGAAGCTCATGGTTGGTAAGTGTAAAGTTAAAAGTGAAAAATGTAAAGTTAAAAAAATATTTCTGTGTTATAGGTTTCCAGTGCAGGTTTTAAGTTTTCCACAGGCTGTTCACACATTATAAACATATTCGTATGTTTTACACAAGTTCTATAAAATTTTAATCGGTATATACTATAAATTAATTACTCTCTTTAATTTTAACTAATACGTTTCACATGACTGATTACAATAAACTGTGGGAAAACATTCTTGCGGAAATAGAACTCACCGTTTCAAAAGCGAACTTCAGTACATGGTTTAAAGACACCTATATCCTCCGAGAAGAAGAGGGGACAGTGTACCTTGGTGTACCCAACGCATTTGCCAAGGACTGGCTACAGAGCAAGTATCATAACGCTATTTTAAAATCTTTAAGGACCCTTTCTGAACATATTCGAGCGCTCGAATACACCATATGCAAGGATGATGGCCGTCGAAGGGACACCGAACACAACAGAAGCCAGATTCCTTCAATGAACAGGGAGCTGCCTTTGAGTGATTACTATATAAATAAGGAGGACAATCTCAATCCAAAATACACTTTCGATTCATTCATCGTCGGCGGATTCAACGAGCTCGCACATGCCGCCGCACAAGCGGTGGTCAAAAAGCCGGGAGGTATCTATAATCCGTTTTTTATCTACGGCCACACCGGCCACGGGAAAACACACCTTATCCAAGCAATCGGCAATCAAATAAAAACCCTTCACCCCGGCAAAAAGGTCTACTATATGCCCTCAGAAAAGTTCGCAGTAGACTTCATCAACTCTGTACAGACCCAGAAAGTCAATCAATTTAAGGAGAAATACAGAAAATATGACTGTTTAATTATGGACGACATACAATTTTTCTCAAATACAGAGAAAACACAGGAAGAACTCTTCCATTTGTTCAATAATTTCTACGATAGTAATAAACAAATCGTATTTTCATCCGATAAACACCCTAATTACATTCCTAACCTAGAAGAACGTCTGAAATCCCGCTTTGGTGCTGGTATGATCGTTGATATCCCTGCTCCAGACCAGGAGTCCCGAGGACAAATTATCAAAGCAAAGGCGGAACAGAACAATTTTACACTCTCTCAGGAGACAGTGGATTACCTAGCTTCATCAGTAGATAGTAATATTCGTGAACTTGAAGGGGTGATAAATTCGATCATTTGCCAATCCCAACTCAAGGGCAAGGAACTCTCCGTCCTAGAGATCAAAAATCTCATTAAAAATAGTGTAAAACCTAAAAAATCAGTGTCAGTTAAAGATGTTATTAAAACCATCGCTAATTTCTACAATATCGAAGAAGATAGTATCTACGACAAAACAAGAAGAAAGGAGGTAGTGAAGCCACGGCAATTGATCATGTATATTCTTCGGGAAGACTTCAATATCTCGTATCCATCTATTGGTGATAAATTAGGAGGGAGAGACCACACCACCGTCATACACTCATGCGGTAAAATTAAAGATGAGCTTCGAGTCAACAACGTTCTTGTTCAAGAACTGTCACAAATCCGTGGAATGATTTGTTAATCACCTGTTGATAAGTATGTACACATCGTGTTGTTAAATGGGTAAAAAATGTATACAAATTACCGATCAATATGATATTCTGAAATTACTCAATCACATATTCGTTATTACCCACACAATCACGCATAAAAATAAAGCTATACTACGTTACAGCATAAAGGTATTATTAAGTTATCAACATATCCACAGCCCTAATAGTAGTAATAGATTTATATTATAAATTAATTAACAGATATGAAAGCAGAATGCATAACAACGAAATTTCAGAATGCTATATCAAAAGCAGAAAGAGTGACTGGAAAGAATCTAACATTACCGATTCTTGGATATGTGTTAATTGAAGCGAAAAGTAACACTATTACTTTCAAATCAACAAATCTTGATATTGGGGTTGAAATAACTATTCCTGCAAAAGTTGAAATACCGGGTACTATAGCAGTTCCAGGAAGTATCTTAAATAATTTCATTAGTAATTTATCTGATGAGAAAAATATAAAATTAGAGATTGTTGATGGAAATCTTTCAGTCTCCTCACAATTCAGTGCTACAGTCATAAAATCTATCCCTCACGATGATTTCCCTATTATTCCGAAAGTTGATAAAGATAAAACGTTTTCGATCCATGCTCTCGATTTTATCAAGGGACTTCGATCGGTATGGTACAGTTCAGCAACTTCTTCGATGAAACCAGAATTATCGAGCGTGTATATCTATCCTGATGATGAAGGTATGGTGTTTGTTGCTACTGATTCGTTCCGTCTTGCGGAAAAAAGAGTAAAGGTAAAAAAAGCCCCGGTTTTTAATCATATTCTCATACCTTTTAAGAATATTCCTGAAATTATAAAAGTGTTGGAAGATGTAGAAGGGGAGATTGAAGTTAGTTTAGGGAAAACTCAATTATCCTTGATTTCTAATGGGGTATATTTAGTTTCAAGAATTATTGATGGAATGTTTCCCGATTATAAGCAAATTATTCCAAAAGAATCTAAAACAGAAGTTATTACTTTGAAACAAGACCTTATTAATTCACTTAAAATTTCAAACATCTTCTCTGATAAATTTCATCAGATCAATATTAAAGCCGATCCTAAAGAAAGAGTTTTTGAACTTAAGACTAAAAATAACGAAGTAGGGGAGAATGTTAATCGCCTACAGGCAGCATTGAATGGCGAAAGTGTGGATATAAATTTTAACTACAAGTATATTATCGATTGTTTTCAATCAATTGATGCAGATAGTGTTTCACTCAACTTTAATGGTCTAAACCGGCCAATGATCATTCGTGGGGTTACTGATAAGACCTTTATGTATCTAGTGATGCCGATGAATCGGTAATGTATGTTTAATATCAGTTCGTATCTTGAGAAATTTAAGTCGATAGGGATGCAGGATGTACTGCTTAAGGAAAAGACCACTATACTCATTAAAGAACGTTTCGGAATCACGCTTGCTAAGAAAGATATTGCGTATAAAAACGGCATAATGACTTTAAAAGTTCCTCCTATCCTTAAAACTGAAATCTTTATGAAAAAACAAGAGTTTTTGAAACTCTTGTCATCTCCCGATAGTATTCTTACCGATATTCGGTAATACTATTCTATTCTAATTTAAGTCGAACCGTCCCTTCTGTTATTTTCTGTGCTGTATCAGTTACAATCGCCCGTAACTTATTATCTTCATTTATTTTCTCATAAGGTCTTGGGGTGAACGAAAAGGTGTTTCCGGTAGACGAGCCCACAAACTTCTCGTTGAGATATATATCCATTTTAGAAAGTGGATCAACACCCGAATAGTTGATAGTTACTATCAATTTTTCGTTTCTGTTGTATCGAACATTTGGGTTAGGGGAAATGAAACTGATTCTGGAGGTGTTTGCAGTGGTATTAATAGCGCTCGCCTCTACAGGGACTACCGCGGCCCCCTCATCAGGTATGCTAGCGTTTAGAGCCCAATTGCGTACACTCCACTCCCAGAGAGGGAATTGAGGGTCATTAGCAGGGTTCGATGGAGCTTCTCCTTGTGGGTCATCTTTATCTACCCAATAAAGAATTGAATGAACACCACGTACGACTCGTTCCTCTCTAAATTCTGGTGGTGTGTTCTCAGTCGCCTGTGCTCCTGTAAGTTTATCCACGATATATGTTGTACCTCCCGTCCAAACTCCCCGAAGAATCGGTTTGATAGCAGGGTCGACAGGTTCAGGGTCGGAAAAGCGCTCTTCTGGAAGATTTTTTAATACTTCAGTGATGAAGGTGTTCCATGTTGGCGCAACCACTAGTCCCGCCACTTTCTTCTCGATAGAGGAGTTGTCGTTGTTGCCGGCCCATGCGCCCACTACAATCTGAGGTGTGTAGCCAAGTATCCAAGTGTCCCGATAGTCGTTAGTGGTTCCTGTTTTTGCTGCTACTTGTCGTCCAGGAACATTTAATTTTGAGTTTACGCCGAATACAGGCGCCCGTGCGGCATTGTCAGAGAGAATGCTCGAAATAATTCGAGCAGTGTTTTCTGGTAAGATTCTTTTAGGATTACTTTCATATTGTTCGATGATATTTCCTTTGTTGTCTTCGATTTTAAGAATAGGTGTTGAGGGGTTGCGGATACCGTCGTTGGCGAATACGCCGTAGGCACTCGTCATTTCAAGTAGTGAAACGTCGGCACCCCCAAGCACTAGAGAAAGCCCATATCTGCTCGCATCACCTAAGCTCTCTACCCCCATATCTTTAGCGGTGTTGAGCGACTCCTGGACACCGGTAAGATACAAAAGTTTAACTGCGGGAATGTTGATTGACTGTGCAAGAGCGTTACGAAGTGTCATTGGTCCTCTTGTTTTGTCGTCGTAGTTTCCTGGTGAGTAGCAGCCGTCTTCACTGGTCATGTTTTCTGCTCCACAACTCGGAACGAATTGCGTTTTGAGGTCAAAGAGAACTGTATCTTGAGTGTATCCTTTATTAAAGGCGGTGGCATACACAAACGGCTTAAATGATGAGCCTGGTTGTCGGAAAGCGGTGGCGACATTGAAGTTACCTTCAATACTCTTATCAAAATAATCACGGGAACCAACCATAACAAGAACCTGGCCAGTTTTAGGGTCGATGGCGGTTAACGCGGCGTTGGTGGCGTGATTCTCAACTGCGTTACGGAGCGCATCTTTCTTTACTATTTCCTCCGCTTTTTGCTGTAAAGCATAATCGAGAGTGGTGGTGACTTTAAGCCCCCCTTCTTCTACCATAGACTCGCCATACTTTTCCATAAGGTAGTCTCGGACATAGAATACGAAATGAGGCGCGCGGATGCCTTTATCATCCGCAACTTGGAAACTGATCTCCTCGCCTTGTGCCTTTGTGAATTCACTATCGGTAATGAATTCATTTTCCAACATTTTTTTAAGTACAAGATTGTGGCGATCAGTCAGCTCTTTTTTATGTTTGCCGTAGGGTGAGTAGTAGGTAGGTGCCCGGAGCATTGCGGCAAGGTACGCAGACTCAGCCAAGCTAATGTCTTTAGCACTTTTACCAAAATAGGAACGAGAGGCCTCTTCGATGCCGTACACACTGCCGCCAAAAGGCATTTCGTTGAGGTAGAGCGAAAGAATCTGTTCTTTTGAGAGAGAACGTTCAAGTTTAAGAGCAAGTACCCACTCCTTGAGTTTACGGGTAAGAGTTTTATCACCAGTGAGAATGGTGTTCTTTACTACCTGCTGCGTGATGGTAGAGCCGCCTTGTGAATACTCACCAGCTTTTAGGTTTGCAATAACAGCACGAAGAATTGCCTTGGGTTTGATGCCAAGATGGTCGTAAAATTCAGGGTCTTCTATGGCGACTGTTGCGTTTTTTGCGTTACGAGAGATATCTTCAAATGGGACAACGGTGCGCTTGGTATTTTCATGGATATCATAGAGAAGGATGCCATTTCGGTCTAAAATTTTAGTTGACTGAAGCACTCTACGTTTATCAAATGAGCCTAGATCAGGGATTTTGAGGGTGGAGAGCCACACAATGAAGAGGCCGGAGAAGGCGATTCCGAGGGCGATACATAGGACAATAATGTTCTGAAGTGCCCTGTTGCGGGCGAGAAACCGATGCTTTTTCATGTGAGTTTATAGTAGCATAAAAAAACACTCACACAACACCAAAATTCTTTCCCGAACGCCGTCATTCACAGTACATACTCACTTTTCTTTACGGAAAATTTGGAACTCGCCCTCCATCCGAATGTAGAAGCTCACACAACCCAATTTTCCTAAAAAGTTCGTTGTACTGGAGAATAACAGCTATTTATAAAGAATTTTGGTGTTGTGTTCACTTTCACCTTTGAGAATTTTTATGTTACATTTAGGGCATTATGTCATGGTTTAAAAGCCAAAAAATAGATACAAGTCCGGAAAAAATTGATGAGCTCCTCACTCGTGGCGTGACAGAGGTTATTGAGCACGATCATTTACGTCAGCAATTATTGTTGGGTAAGCAGCTTCGGGTGAAACTTGGTATTGACCCGACCAGTCCTAATATTCACATAGGGCGGGCGGTACAGCTTTGGAAACTGCGGGCATTTCAGGAACTCGGTCACCATGTAGTTCTCATTATTGGCGACTTTACAGGAATAATTGGCGATACTTCCGATAAGGAATCAGAGCGGCCGATGCTAACCGAGGAACAGATTGCAGAAAATCAAAAAACGTACTTCGAGCAGGCATTTAAAATTTTAGACAAATCAAAAACTGAAACCGCCTACAACTCCACCTGGCTCGGGAAATTAGGATTTGCCGAGATTGGAAAATTAGCAAATGTGTTCGGTCTACATGAGTTTGAGGCGAGAGAAAATATTGCCATACGTCTCAAAGCGGGGAGACGTGTGTCTCTACGCGAACTGATGTATCCTCTAATGCAAGGCTACGACAGCATCGTGGTCAAGGCGGATGTAGAGCTTGGTGGGACCGACCAGCGTTTCAACCTGCTCGCAGGGCGCACTATGCAGCCGGTGTATGGCCAGAAACCGCAAGATATTGTCATGACTGTACTTATGGAAGGTACTGATGGCCGTAAAATGTCATCTTCGTGGGGGAACGTTATCAATATTCACGATGAACCTAATGATATGTTCGGTAAAGTGATGTCGGTGCGGGATGATCTTATTGTGAAATATTTTTTGTTAGCAACTCGGTTAGACCAAAAAGAAATTCAAAAAATCGAAAAAGAATTAAAGACCACTAATCCACGCGACATAAAAATTCGATTGGCACGAGAAATTGTGACGCTCTATCATGGAAAGGAAGCGGCCGAGCGGTCAGCAGCAAATTTTGAGAACACCTTTAAAAAAGGTGGAGTACCAGAAGATATTAAAGAAATTGCTGTGCCAAAAGATACTCCACTGGTTGATGTTCTGCTTCAGACTGGTCTGGTAGAATCGAAATCTGATTTTAGACGCTTGGTGGGAGAAGGGGCGGTGACGGTTCATGGAACGGAGGTTAAAATTACCGACCCGAATATTAAAATAACCGAAGCAGTCACCATAAAAATAGGTAAGAGGAGATTTATTAAAATCACTGTGAACTAACAAAAAACCCGCTTGGCCGACCGGAAGGTTTGGGCAAGCGGGTTTTTTGTTAGTTCCATCCTTCTGCTTCAAACATTTCGGTCTCGTCATCATCAAGCGATTCATCGATTGTATCTGGAGTAACCACTTCTTCCTCTTCGATTTCTCCTTCATCTACTCGCATAAAGGGTATTAAACCCTTTGTTTCGTCTTCACTCGGACGCTGTGTGAAATCAGAATTTCCCACGCGCTCCTCGCTAGCCGAAATAAAATTCCCTCTTTTTGTGTTCATGATTTCATCCAAAATATTTGATAATTCATTTAAAAACTTCCTCGGTGAACTCCATCTTTCATAGTTGTAGCAAATCTAAAATTTTTTGCAAACATTCCTATTCTTTTGTTGTGGAAAAGTCGCTCATAACAACAATTTCTTTTCTTGTTGGTGATGGAAATTTGAGGCTAGACAGGTGATACCGCAGGCGATAGCGTCGTATTCATCATCGAACTCAATTTCTTTATTGATCTTGATCAGTTTCGGGATCATCGCCATCATTTGTTGTTTATCACTTTTGCCGTAGCTCGTAACCGCTATTTTTATTTGAAGTGGTGTGTATTCAAAAATTTTCAAATTGTGCGAGGCGGCCGTATAGAGGATGACCCCTCGCGCTTCCGCCACACGCATAGCGGTTTTTTGGTTGTTGGTGAAGAAAAGAGTTTCGATTGAAAGAGAGTCGGGCTCAAATTCGTGAATAACTTCAATGAGTCGATTGCCGATATTACGGAGTCTCTCAGGGTGGGGGAGTTTGGCTGAAGTCCGAAAGCATTCGGAGTGAACCAGCACATCCTTTTTGTTTTGTTTCTCTACTATAGCGATACCAAGTCGTTCATATCCAGGGTCAATTGCGAGTACTCTCATGACTATTCTGCATTAGTGAAGACTTCTTGCACCTCATCGTTATCCTCAAGGTCTCCAATGAGGGCTTCGAGTTTTGATCCATCTTCCGCATTTAAAGGAATCGTCGTTTGCGGCTGCCATCCCTCACGGGTTTTTTGGAATGCCCACGCGGCGCTTCCAATACCCGCCAACTCACATCCATGTTTCGCGAGAATAGCTTTTACTTCTTGAGCCGCTTTGTTGCGATTGTCAGTCAATGCTTCGATGATAATCGCAGCTCCTCCCGGTCCATATGATTCATATGTTACCGCATCCATAACAGCGCTGGTGTCGGTTGCACGTTTGATTGCTCGGTCGATAGTGTCGTTAGGCATGTTATTCTCTCGAGCTTTTTCAACCGCTGCTCGAAGACCAGGTGCGGTGAGATCACCGTTTGCTTTCTTGGCCTCAACGGCAATCATGCGCCCCATCTTGGTGAAAATCTTACTCTTCTGCGCATCCGTTTTCGCCTTAATATGCTTTATTTTTGAATATTTATTATGTCCGGACATATAAGGAAGTTTAAAATTAAAAGTGTAAAGTTTTACAAAAGTTTTTCTTGTAGATTTGCCGGTACTGAAATACCGAGGTGGGTATAGCCATGATGCGTGACGACGCGACCACGGGACGTGCGCTCGATGAAGCCTACTTGGAGAAGGTAGGGTTCATTGAACTCTTCGATGGTGCCTTCTTCCTCAGAGAGGGATGCGGCAAGGGTGTTCAAGCCTACTGGGCCGCCGCTGAACTTTTTAATCACCGTTTCAAGAATATTACGATCAGAGAGCGTCAGACCTTTATGATCAACACCGAGAAGAGAAAGTGCCTCGTGTACGATCGTTTCCGTTAGTTGGGTTTTTTTAACTTGCGCGAAGTCGCGACAGCGCTTTAAAAAATAGTTGGCAGTGCGGGGGGTAAAGCGACTTCGTTTGGCGATTTCAGTTGCAGCCGCTTCGTCAATCGTTACACCGAGGATCGCGGCGGAACGTTTGATAATCTCTCGGATTTCGTTTTCTGTATAGAACTGGAGTCTGAAAATGCCACCTGAAAATCGGGATTGTAGCGGAGAGGAAAGGAGGGAAATCCTCGTTGTTGCGGCAATCAGAGTGAATGCCGGCAATTCAAGCTGAATCGTTCTTGCTGACGGACCTTTTCCGATGATGATATCGAGTGAGCCTGACTCCATGGCAGGGTAGAGTACTTCTTCGATGGTTTTGTTGAGACGATGGATCTCATCAATAAAAAGAATATCTCCAGGGGAAAGGTTGGTGAGGATCGAAGCAAGATCACCCACCTTTTCAATGGCCGGTCCTGAAGTGATTTTGATTTGGGCACCTGTCTCTTTGGCGATGAGGTGGGCGAGGGTGGTTTTACCTAGACCTGGTGGACCGTAGAAAAGAATATGTTCAGGGGGATGGTTGCGTTCCTTCGCGGCTGTCAGAAGAATGTGAAGATTATTTTTTATTCCCTCCTGGCCGATATAATCGTTCCATTTGGATGGACGCAGTGTGTAATCAAGGTATTTTTCCTCATTTTGCGCGGTCTCTTTTTTTACTACACCTGATTCCATTGTTCTTCATTATACCGGATTGGTAAGAAATTGCTGATCTACTGTCATATATTAAAACTGCGCGTTAATAGCGCAAGGGTTGACACTAAATACCTTTCGTGCTACACTCCTTTTACGTTCATTGATTCGTTTCCAGCCTATAAATCTCTAAGCAATTGGTCCTCTTACGAGGTCTACTGACATTTCCCATAGGACGCCCTGGTTTGAAGCTTCGGCTTCATTACTGTGGCTATCCTCCGAGACCTGTTTAACTTTTAATTCCGTATTGAAAGTATTGCTTAGAGATTTATGGGTTGGTTTTTTTATACTTCTTTAAATATAGTACTCTTCAAAAAAAAGAAAGCAAAAGAAAACCACACCACGACATCTTTATACTTCGTTTTCAAGATCAATTACTCGGCCTAGCTCAGGGAGGGACGTCACTCCATTCAGTACTTTTATAATCCCATCTTGGCGCATGGTGTAGATACCCTGCGGTATCGCGGCCTTAGCAAGCTCACGATCACTTGGGTTCATTTCGATAACTTCCTCAACAGCCTTATCTTTAAGAATCGCTTCGTAAATACCAATTCTACCTTTATAGCCGGTGTGGTTACACGCATCGCACCCAGCAGCTTCCCATAATTGTATTGAGGTAGGCACTTCAGATCGATCATGGATTGTTCCTAAAATAGACGCTACCTTCTGTTGCTCTTCCGGGGTGGGGGACTTCTCTTTTTTACATGCAGCACAGAGCTTTCGTACTAGTCGCTGCGCGAGGGTGATGTTGATGGCGGAAGTGATAATTTTCGAATTAACCCCAAGGTCAATAAGTCGAGGAAACGCACCTGCAGCGGAGTTGGTGTGTAGTGTGGAGAATACGAGATGCCCAGTAAGCGAAGAGTTAATGGCGATACCAGCAGTCTCGCTGTCGCGGATTTCACCCACCATGATGACATCAGGGTCCTGCCTGAGCGCGCTCCGTAGTCCTTCAAGGAAGGTATATCCTTTTTCATTTGTTTGTGTTTGAACAATGCCAGGTAAATGGTATTCGATAGGGTCTTCGATGGTGATAATTTTAATATCAGGACTGTGAATCTTTTTTAAAAAGGCGTAGAGGGTGGTTGTTTTACCCGAGCCGGTTGGACCAGTGGTGAGGATCATGCCGTTTGGTTTTCGGATTTCATGTTCAAGAATTCCAAGCAATTTCTTTTGAATACCAAGCTCCTCCATAGGAACAGCAATTGCTTTTGGGTTAAGGATTCGAAGGACGATTGATTCGTTGTAAGCACCCGGTAGGATGGATGTTCGGATTTCAATATCAGCGGCCTCTATTTTCACACTAAAGCGCCCATCTTGCGCATCTTTTTTAATATTAAGTTTTAGACCGGATAAGAGTTTGATACGGGAAAGAAGCAGAAGATAGGTTTCGATATCAAAGGTGATGACATCAATGAGTACGCCGTCCAGACGATAGCGTAGTCGGACGTATGATTCTTCAGGTTCGATGTGTACATCAGAAGCGTCAGTTGCGAGTGCGCCCGCCACCACAATTTCAAGAATTCTCGAAATTCTCGCGGATTTTTTGAGCGCGAGCACTTCTTTAATGAGGACTATAACATCTGGAAGAGCGCGGACTTTTTTAATTACCTCAACAATCTCTTGGTTTGAAATCTCGAGCGACCCGGCTTTGGTCTCAAATGTATACGAAAGTTCTTTGTACCCCTTCTGTGCACGCTCGAGACTTGTGGTTGAGGCAAGGTAGAGGGTGGGAGTATAACCCTTAGACTCAAGATTTTTTACAATAACCTTAACCTGCTCATCCTCAGGATTTCGGACCGCGATTTTAAGTTTTCGGTCTACAAGGTCAAAGGCTGCAATTTTATTATCTCTGGAGGTTTGTTCATCAATGAGACGGAGGGCGTCGCCGTCGATAGAGGTGTTTGAAAGATCGATATATTCCAAGCCAAATTTTTGGGAAAGTGCTTGCATCACCTCTTCCTCTTCTTTCCTGAGTAATTCGGCCACCTTTTGCTTTTGTTTATCTTCGTCGAAGCTGATCATAAAAAAGTATTATATATAACGTATAAAGTATACGGGATAAAGGGGAAAGGATAAAGCGTTGGGGGGATAGATAAGAATGTGCATTGACTTTATATAGTGTATATGCTATAATGCATGCCAGTATAGAACACAACAATTCAACCACAGAACTATAGAAAGAAAGTTTGTAATGAAAAAGTTATTTGCAATTCTGTTTTTCCTCTTCATCCTGTTCGCGCTCTCAGGGCTCGCTCAAAGTCCGGTGTATTGGGATTCGACACCCTATGGAACGCCGACGTACCAAAAGACCGAGTCGTATTCAAAATACGAGATGCAGGTTAAACCGCCGCTCACTAATCTTCAACGTCACTTCGGCGTCGGGGCAAGTAGTATCCAGACGGGGTACAAACGGGAGTATCTCAACATTGAAACCGGGGGATACTCCAAGACCGTGTCGAAGAGCAAGGACACCTACGCTTACGAGCAGTGGAATTCCCAAAAGGGAAAACCAGAGCTTGTGGTGGTGAAAACTGAATCGGGATATAAGAATGAGGAAAAGCGTCCCGCGCTAAACCCTCAGCCAATCCCTCAAACGGTCGGTTCGGTGAAGGTCACCACCTGGACAACGAAATCACCCCTTTCGTGGTTTAAAAAATGATTTGATGAGCCCCTTTTCGGGCAACATGGCGGCAAGACATTGGAATGTCTTGCCGCTTTTTCTTTTTATATAAACAAGGTACTCTATGGCTATGGAAAAAATCGTCAAAAGTATTCCAGAGCTTGAGGCGTTTGCTCAAAGTTTTATAAATTCTTTCGTTCCTCGCAAAGAGGGGGCGACATTAGTTTGTTTGAAAGGGGACTTGGGTGCCGGCAAAACCGCTTTCACTAAGGCGGCAGGAAAGGCACTCGGAGTTATGGAACATATCACCAGCCCCACTTTTGTATTGATGAAAAGATTCATGATTCATGAATCAGGATTCAGGAATTTGATCCATATTGACGCATATAGATTAGAAAAAGGAGAACAACTAAAAAAACTTGGGTGGGAACAACTACTATCTGATCCAGGAAACCTCATTCTGCTTGAGTGGCCTGAAAGAGTGTTCGACATCCTTCCTCCCGACGCACTAACGCTCAATTTTGAATTCATCGACGAACAAACCCGAAAAATTTATTACTAAAGTATTCTAATTTGTGTGTCATGTAACTTTGACTTTGTTGAGCTGGATTGATACTGTCTGTGTAGAACAATATCAAGGATCCTGAAATGAATACTGATACTAGTAATAAGCTTGAAGACTTGGATAATCACGAGTTCAAAGAATTCTATTGTGAGAGCATCCACTTACAAGACTGCTTATCCGCAACCTTCTGTTTTTTTAAAAGGGAGGATGAAATGTTTGGAGAAGGTTTTACTTTGCGGGAAATTTTGAACGAATTCTCTCGCCGTTACCCTGATAAGCTTCTTATTGAAGTACAAGAAGTTGAAGTTCAAACCGATCCACGTATCAATGTGTATAATATCGCTTTGACTCGACAAGGAGGGAGTTGGCAGGAAACATTCGGTTCTCCTGATCTTGCGAACAAATTCCTACGCGGAGTGACGGCAGGAGCAAGTCTCTTTGCCAACACTCTACTTTCAGTCCCACATGTTGGGTAATCCAACTACAGCCGACCATGATAGTCGGCTTTTTTCTTTTACACAGAGTGCTAGAATTACCCCAATGGCTAAAAAAGACGTAAAACTGAAACGACTCGTGCTCCTCGACGTGCACGCTATCTTGCATCGCGCCTACCACGCCTTGCCCGACTTTGCGTCGAGTAAAGGCGAGCCGACCGGCGCTCTCTATGGCCTTTGCACCATGCTTATTAAAATTATCCAAGAACTTAAGCCCAACTACATCGCGGCCTGTTTTGACCTGCCGGGAAAAACATACCGCCATGAAGTGTACGACGCCTACAAAGCAGGGAGGGCCAAGACCGACGATGCTCTGGTGGCTCAGATCATCCGTTCCCGTGACGTTTTTAAAGCATTCAATATTCCCGGCTACGAGAAGGAAGGTTTTGAAGCGGACGATATGCTGGGCACCATTGTAGAGCAAGTAAAAAGGAAAAATGAAAAAGTAAAAGATGGAGAAGGAGAACTCCAGATCGTTATCGCCTCGGGGGATATGGATACACTTCAGCTTGTTGATGGTAAAAAGGTAATGGTATACACCCTCAAAAAGGGTATTAACGACACCATTCTCTACGACGAAGAAGGAGTGATGGCACGCTTTGGATTTGTACCTAAGCTTCTACCTGACTACAAGGGTCTACGTGGAGATCCTTCCGATAACATCATCGGTATCAAAGGTATCGGCGACAAAACAGCATCACTCTTGATCCAGAACTTCGGCTCTATTGAAGATATCTACAAAAAACTCAAAAAAGACGAGGAAAGTTTTGAAAAAGCTGGGGTGAAAGAACGCATCGTCGGTCTTTTAAAAGATAACGAGGAAGAAGCACGATTTTCAAAAATGCTCGCCGAAATTCGTCGTGACGCACCCATTGAATTCTCGTTGCCGGATAAGGAGTGGCGAGACGGTCTGGAAATTGACCCTATCATGAATCTTTTTAGCGAGCTTGATTTCCGTACTCTCGGGGCAAGGGTTCGGGATGCTTTCCATTTTCAACCGTCACTCCTTGCTGGTACAGAGGCCTCGACGGAACAAGGTGACAATATGGCAGACCAGACCATCGACCCGAAAGAGCTGAAGGAGACCTCACTTGCTCTTTGGGTGTTGAACTCAAACATCGCTCATCCGGGTATTGATGAAATTTTACAATTCGCGCAGACAAAGGATTTTAAAAAAGCACGGGAAACTATTCTCTCCGAAGTGGAAAAGCAAGGGTTGAAGAAAGTGCTCGTGGATATCGAGCTGCCGCTTATCCCCGTCGTCGAGAGGATGCAGGAAGTAGGCGTAAAAATAGACAAGGACTATCTCAAGAAGCTTTCTCTCGACTATCACAAAGAGCTCTCAAAATTCGAGGCAGAGATTTGGAAGATGGCAGGGGAGGAGTTCAATATCAATTCACCGAAACAGCTCGGCACCATCCTGTTCGATAAAATGGGGCTGACCGCAAAGAATTTGAAAAAAACAGAAGGAGGTGCTCGGTCAACTCGGGAATCAGAGCTCTTGAAAATGACCGACAGTCACCCGATTATTAAGAAAATTCTCGAGCACCGAGAACTTCAAAAATTGCTTTCAACCTACATTGACACTATTCCCGAGCTTCTAGATAAAAATAACCGTCTGCACACCACACTGCTTCAGGCCGGTTCGACTACTGGAAGGATGTCCTCGAACAACCCTAACCTCCAAAACATTCCAATCAAAACAGAGCTTGGTAGAAATATCAGAAAAGCATTCATTGCGGAAGAAGGATGGACACTGCTCGCGCTCGACTACTCACAGATCGAGCTCCGTATCGCTGCGTTTCTTTCAGAGGACAAGCGGATGATCGAAATTTTCAGGAAGGGGGAAGATATCCACACCTCCGTTGCCGCATATGTTTTTAAAGTTCCGTCTGAAAAAGTGGATAGGGAAATGCGACGAAAAGCGAAGGTCATTAACTTCGGTATCATTTACGGTATGGGTATCAATTCGCTCCGAGCGAATTTGGGAACCACACGGGCGGAGGCGCAGCATTTCTACGATGAATATTTCTCGAATTTTAAGACACTGGCGGAATATCTTGAAAAGGTTCGTAGCACTACGGCTAAAACCGGCTACACCGAAACATTTTTCGGTCGTAGACGTTTCTTTGAGGGTATTAATTCGAGGATTCCATACATCAGGGCCGCCGCTGAACGCATGGCTATTAACGCGCCCATACAAGGGACCGGTGCCGACATCATCAAGCTCGCCATGGTGAGTGTTTTCCGCTATCTGGAAGAAAAGAAGCTTGATAAAAAAGTGCGACCGCTTCTCCAGGTACACGATGAATTGCTATACGAAGTGAAGAAAGATGCGGTGAAGGATATTGCTCAAGAGATTAAAAAAAACATGGAGGAGGTCATTGATTCGAAAAAAACATATGGCGTAGTGTGTATAGCAGAAGCGAAGGCGGGTCCAAACTGGGACGAGATGGAAAAACTTGCGTGACAGTTGATTTTGTATATAATAACTGAACGTTCACAAGTGAGCACTTGAATCGTTGTGGACGTCACGCTGACCATCCTTAGTGGTGGTACCCGGCTCCTGTTGAGCCGGGTTTTTTTGTTGTCTTTTTCTGTCGCTTTACACTTTTCACTTTAAACTTTACACTCTTAAGTATGTTCTACTTTCTCCACGGTTCTGACACTGACAAAGCAATTGCCAAAGCAGATGACATGGTCGCGGCGTTATTGAAGAAAAAGCCCGACGCAGCTTTTTTTAAAATGACCGACGAAAATTGGAGTGAAGCCGCGCTTGCTGAATATATGGGCGGGCAAGGACTTTTTTCACAAAAATATATCGTGCTCTTAAGCGGCGTTTTCGGCAATAAAGAATATAAAGAAGTGTTGGTTAAAAAACTTAAGGAATTAAAAGAATCTGAAAACATATTCATAATGCGCGAGGGGGTGGTAGACAAGACATCACTCACCAAAATCGAGAAACAGGCGGAAAAAGTTCAGCAGTTCGAATTAAAGGAAGAGTCAGCTAAAGAGGTGAAGTTTAACGTTTTTTCACTCACTGATGCCCTGGGTCGTCGAGATCGGAAAAGTCTGTGGACGTTATTTCTGAAAGCACAAAAGGCGGGAGTGGAAGCAGAAAATATTCATGGCACATTATTCTGGCAAGTGAAAAGTCTGATTGTGGCGAGAGAAACAAAAGACGCCAAACAAGCGGGTATGCATCCTTTCGCTTTCTCCAAAGCCCAAGGTTTTTCAAAAAATTTTAAAAAAGAGGAGCTTTTAAAACTTTCAGGTGATCTCGTCTCCATATACCACGAAGCACATCGAGGAATGTATGATTTAAATATCGCACTTGAGCGGTTCGTGCTCACCATCTAATTAATAATTAAAAAAGCAGACCAGTGATGGTCTGCTACGTTATAGCTACTCAATACGCATCGCTGTCCACGCCGGACGCGACCTATAGGGGAAGGGAGTGACGCTGCCGGAATCAAACTCGATTCTTTCAAGCGGCTCTTGTTCTTTTCTCGTGAGGCGGATCACGCCGTGAGGTACTGTAATACGATAGAATTGTGGGATCACTTCGCACAAGAATTGTCGAGCAATCCTCCGCCCCTCGGCTGTTGCGATCATTCCTCTACGGTCAAACATTTCTATGTATTGTTCAATACTACTGTTGGCGGTGTACGCTCCTGGTTTTCCGCAAGGTATGAACTTAAAGCGATCATCGTGAAGCGCCGCGTCAGTGCCGGCTCCAAAGAGTCCTTCACCACCCACCATAGCGTCTTCCACTGCTTGCCGATGGATTTCTCTTTTGAGAATCGGTTTGCACCACGCCTCAGGGTGAAAACCGCCCTTGAAAAGCGCATTGCGATTCGCTTTTGCATGCTGGATAGTGACCGTTCCACGTGCGTTCTTGCGATTGGCGCGAACTAAGTCGCAAAGTTCTTTGGTGGAAATATGTTCGGCTACCCATTTAAGGTCAGGGAATTCTCTGATGATTTTGTGTTGATAGCGATCGATGAAGATAACTTCTCGGTCAAATTCATCAACGTTCTCGTCCGGCACCTCCATGTGTTCAAGTAACGGCACCCCTAAGGTCTGCAATACATCAAATGCAGGATAGACATTTCGAATGTGGACCACAGCATTGTGAGAGTTGGTGGTTCCTCCCTCTTTCTTCTCCGTAGTGAGCATGAGTTTAGCTGCGCCGAAAACTCCTTCGAGAATTCCTTGTGCCAAATCTTTGGGGTCAGTACGGTCAGTAAGATAGCAGGTGATAACAGGGAGGAATTGCCAGTTTGTTCCGTTCCTCTCGTTGAAAAGTTTTACTCTTCTTTCGATTTCTGATTTATACCAACGTCCTCGAGCAGTGGTGGTGACTGGTTCGAGAAGATTGGTCATTCCTGTTGCGCCACAGAATCGACGAATGGTATGTTCAAGGATCAAATCCATCTGACTGCCAGGTTCTCTGAAGTGAAGATGTCCATCGTAGGAGGATGTAACATCCATTTCGTCAGGGTTTATCGTTTCCGTATCCATTAGTTAATTTCCTTTTGTTGAAGTTCTGTTCTCGGGCCATCCTAACGAATTTAAAGAAAAGGTGCAAGAAAAAGCGCTTACCGTGAGGTAAGCGCTGAAACAACTATTTTTGAGCCCAATGTTGCTCCGAAGGGACAAGTGTGCGGATCCTTCCTAGTAATTCACCTTGGGAAGGATACCACTTATTGACCATATGGATCGTCCTTTTAACTTCGCTCGGAGCGAGCATGGCCATTGAAGCCAGATATACAGCGTCGGCTCCTGCTTCGAACACACTCACAGCATTTTCGAAGTTAAGGATGCCCCCACCGCCGAGAATAGGCTTAGTTACACCAGCGGCTCTAGTTTTCTTGATCCAATCGATGAGTCGCGGTAACAAAGGTTTCCCTGAGACTCCGCCTTTTTTACCTTTACCAAGGCGTTTTTCGACCGGGGATTCGAGTGTTCCGAAATAGAGCATCTTTTCCTCGTCGGTAAGGTCATCCCATTTGATGGTGTTGAGGGCGCATAGCGCAGCGCAGGCCTCGTGACTTGTGATTGACGTTGCTCTCGTGGCAGAGCAGTCTGGTCCAACTTTGACCATGGTGGGTCTCTCCAATTCCTGTAAAACCGAAAGGATTCGAAAGATCAGGTTGGTATCGTCAGCATGAGTCGCGTTGGGGCAGGAGTCATTCCATTGAATGACGTAATCCGCCAAAAACTTTTCTTTCTTAAGAAGCATTACGGCTTGTTTTGCTTCGGCGAGCACCTGCTCGGGGTCACTTGCCGTGGATGCCAAAGAAATTGAGAATGGCTCTGTGCGTGATTGCCACTTGCCTTGCTTAAGATAGAAGGGAAGACCGAAGTTCGAGAGGCCAACGGCATTCAAGGCTGCACCTGTATTCCTGCGTACTTCAATGCATTTCGGTATCCATTCCTTGGGCGTGGTTCCATCTTCCTTGAGAGGCATGTTGCCTTCTATTGCCGGCACCGTCACTGTTTTTGCAACAAAGACGGAGTGGTCGAAGTTAAGGCCAATCAGCCTGCCAAGTTTGTGGTACCACCAACCGTTGCCGAAAATATTGGTAGCGCCGGACCCTTGCCAAGCATTAGGGAATCGAATTCCTCCAAGTATCATATATTTCCTTTTTGTTGAAGTTCTTATTGTCTGCCCGTATTTTTAGCACAGAGGGAAGGAAAGGGCAATAAAGGGACTTTTCGGTGTGGGTTGTGTGCCAGTAGGAATCTCGGCTTACAGCCACAGTACACCTTTCGTATCGTGCTCATGTTTGGGATTGTGGTCAGGAATAATTTTTTGTCAAAAATTTCCCCGACCCGGCCTCGCGCCGCCGCGCTCCGGCTCGCACAACCTTCCTGTTGTCGGTTGTGCGCCCAGTAGGAATCGAACCTACGACCTTCTCCTTAAAAGGGAGCCGCTCTACCGACTGAGCTATGGGCGCATTTGTAACTTACAGAATATATCAGAAAATCACTAAAAGTCTAGATTTTACAGTGGCAAATCGAAAGCGAAGGCACCGGCGCCCGAGAGAAGGAGGGAGAGGGATAGTACAAAGAGAATAAGGTAATAGTTAACACCATCTGTTAAGAATGATCGGTGTTTGACCTTTTCGAAAAGTTCGTATCCAAAGACGAGTACCAGCACTAACGCGGCCACCTGTGTGTATAGTCCAAGGATAAGGAGGATGCCGCCCACTATATGAAGATAGCCTACAATATCTTTTCGGGAATGCTTAACCTTTTTCTTCCCAATAGTAATGGTAACAATGCCGAGTATAAGGCGGATAAGAAAGGGTGCCATAAGGCCGAACGCTAAAAAGTCAGGGAAGGGGTTTAACATATGCTATAGAATAGCATAAAGTGATAGAATGCGGGAAATGAACAAGAAAACTGTGTTTGTACTGTTACACAACATCCGCAGCGTGCACAACGTCGGTTCGATGTTTAGAACAGCTGATGCTTTGGGTGTGTCAAAGATATTTCTCTCGGGCTTTACTCCAGCACCGGTAGACCGATTCGGTAACCCACGTAAAGATTTTATTAAAGTTTCGTTGGGTGCGGAAAAAACTGTGCCGTGGGAATATCATAAAACTCCAAACGCAATCATTGAGCGTTTTAAGAAAGAAAGGATACAGATTATCGCTGTTGAGCAAGACGCTCGATCGATCGATTATCGAACAGTGTCGTTCAAATCCCCGGCAGCATTTTTAGTGGGAAATGAGGTGAGAGGACTTTCAAAAAATCTTCTTAATAAGGCTGATGTGATTGCGGAAATTCCAATGAGTGGCAGAAAAGAGTCACTTAATGTATCTGTATCGTTTGCGGTTGCTGTGTTTAGGATCCTTGATCGATAGCATGCTAGCAAACCAACCGCGTATTCTTTCTATAACATAGAGCCCCACCACAACCCCGGTGATATCAAGGCACATGCCAACCCGCGAGAGGAAACCTTTGAGAAGTCCGTACTTCCTTTCTTTGATCGTCTGTGACCAGCCTTCTATGACGCAGGATGACGCCTGATAGCCATTCCTTTTTGCAAAATAATTGAGGGCGATTTCTATCTCAAATCTAGATTTGTAGTATTCTGGAACGGAGTACCATACTTCTTTCCGCATCACGCGCTGACCACTTAAGACTGGTCCGACTCTCGTAAAAAATTTTATGATCGCAGACTTTCGCTCCATCAATCCCGCGTGCATATCGTATGTGTTTAATAACACTGGTGCCACAATCTTTTCTACGATCTCTGGAGACATTCCTGTAATATCAGCGTCGATGAATAACACAAGGTCGTTTCGCGCACTACCCACTCCTTTATTCATGGCATATCCTTTGCCTCTATTTTCGGGAAGAGTGATGACCTTTGCTCCCGCGAGCCCAGCGAGTTTTCCTGTATTGTCCGTCGAGCCGTCATCAACGACGATGATTTCATCGACATAAGGACTCTGCTTAATTGCTTCTACCAGACCCTGTATAGTCGAAGACTCGTTTTTGGCGGGAATGATTACTGAAATTTTTTTGCGATTATTTTCTTCAACCATAGTCGAACAAAGATAATGATAATAGCAAACACTAAAAAAATAATCGGTACTCGGTATGCGAGCGTCTCGAATGTATCGAGTGTCTCATGGACAGCAAGGCCGATGGTGAAAAGTAGCACTATGTACCCTATGGTTCCAAGCACGTTTGCCGCGACATACGCTCGCCACGAGAAGCGGTGCATACCTGAAAGAATTTGGACGGCGGTGCGCGTGCCGTACACAAACTTTGAGTAGAACACTACTTTAAAACTATGTTTCTCGAAAAATGAACGCATAGAAACCAGTATGGAGTCTTTCCGTTCAATAAAACCACTCACAAAAGTATTTTTAGGGAGCATCCATCCGAGGCCGTACCACAGCATGTCTGAAAAAAGAGTGGCGCTCGTGGCCACGAGCGCTGTCAGAGCTACCGACATTTCACCTCGTAGTGTTAGAAATATCGCGGTGACAAGTACGACGTCGCCGCCTACGGTCATGCCGATGAATAACGAGATATATTTATGCGCAACGATCCATGTGAATATCCCCATGATTTCATAGTATCGTCATGCTCTACATTTAGCAATTGAATCCGACTCAGTTTAATATTTGATTGCGTCGATGATGTTACCGTTCGTGTCGAGAAGTTTAATGATCTCTTTGCTGTCGTTCCATAGCTCGCGGTCGGCTCCCAGGTATATTCTCCATTCGGGAGAGAAGAAGTCAGGGTCAAAATGGTGGACATTGACACAACCATTGTAGGTTAGGACGTTTAAAAGATTAGTACGACACTCTCGCGAAAGATTGGTGGGTAAGGAGACTGGCACAGCACAGGCGGATAGGGAACGTACGTAGGTGCTGCACGCAGCGTCCAGACGCGCTCCGCTTCGGCTCAGAGTTTCTTGGGGTGAGGGGCACGCTTGAGGGAGGGAGGGGGTGAAAAGCTGAAGGGAGCCTAAGTATGCCGAGCATTTATTAACTTTGAAAGAAATACCGATAGGTGACCGACCGGAAACAACGATCGCTTCTTCGTTTGGCGCTATAACGATATTTTCGAGCGGGGACACCTCTCCTGCGTAAGGCAATAGCGCCCCTTGTCCGATTTTTGTAGTGAGGACATTTCTTCCACTACCTAATGAGAGCCCGGTGAGGGTGAGCATTGTTGTATTGGTCGATGCTGCTTTGATGGAAATATGTTCACGTTGCTGTTCATTGTCGCGCGCTCCTTCAATCCTTGTTAAAAACAACATGTTTTTGTAGGGGGAATTTTTGGCGCCAAAAGATACTCCACCCTTCAGCTCTTCGCGGGGAGTAAAGGGGATTCCGCTGTCATGAGCGAACCTCTTCGCTCCTCCCGCCCATGCCCACAAAAGAGCAAGACCAAGAATGATCATGAAAAATTTTGTAGGAGTGAGTTCAAAACCCGCAGGTTTTTCGATGTCAGCCATACGCTATAGTATAGCAATAATTAATAACCAAGATACAAGCTCCAAACAACAACGAAGCTTCTTTGGTTATTGTTTCTTGATTATTGGTTATTACTTCTGGTGCGTATCACAAAAATGTGCGCTACGACCACCCACGATCATCCTGCGAATAGTACCCATACAGCCTTTTTTCTCGCAGTGCTTTCCTGTTTTACGATACGCGTGGTGTTTCGTCTGAAATTTTCCGGGCTCTCCATAAGGGTTGCGGTAGTCGGACATTGAATCTCCTTGAAAATCAATGCCTTTTTTAAGTACGGTTTTTGCGGCAACAAAAAGCTTCTTCATTTCAATCTCTTTGATGTTACGTACAGGACGCAACGGGTGAATTCCCGCGATCCAAAGTGCTTCATCGGAATAAATATTACCGATACCGGCAATGAGGGACTGATCCATAAGTACTTGTTTGATTTTCCCATTCAGTCTTTTCTTTAATTGAAAATTGAAAACTGTAAATTGAAAATTCTTCTCCAGAGGTTCCGGCCCCAAGTGTGCGAGATCAGTGCTCAAGGAGAGGGTATCGGTGGGGAGGTAACACACCTTCGCAAACTTCCGCATGTCTGAGAACGCCAAATGTTTACCGTTTGATAGGGTAAACACCAATCTAATAAATCGGTTGAACGGATCCTTCAGTGGCCCATCTTCAATCGCTTCCCATTCTTCTCTTCTGTCATTTCCATGAAAACGGAAATCCAGTCTGTCTGCTCTGGATCCCCGCCGCGGGGATGACGGGGCATTTGCTCTTCCATATTTCCCATAGAGCAAATGTCCCGTCATTTTCATGTGAATAAGGACAGTGATATTGCCGGAGAGATTCACAAGCACGTTCTTTCCACGCCTCGTCACGTCTTTGATCTTCTTTCCAGTTACCACTTTTTTAAATTCCCCAAAGTATTTGAGATTCTTGATATTACTTTTACCATTATGAAAAACACTGTTGTACCCGGACCACACATCACGAATAACAAGTCCTTTGATGAGCTTGTCTAATATCGTCGCTGTTGTGTGTACTTCAGGGAGTTCGGGCATGAGGAAAGCGTAAAGCTAAAAGCGAAAAATGTAAAATAGCAAAAATATTTTCACATTCCTACACTATTTCTTTCAAGCCATGATGCTGTTTCTTCGATCGAGACTTTTTTCGTTGCAATTTTTAATACAAAATCAACCATCTCTCGGTTAGAGACTTTGAGTGAGTACCCGTTTAAGTATAAAAAACGTGCAGCCGAAGCAATGCCGGTGCGTTTGTTTCCGTCCACGAAGACATGGTAATTGACGATTGCTTCAAATAAAATCGCCGCTTTTAGGAATAGTCCTTTGTATAAATCTTTACCTGCAAAACTAGACTGTGATTTGAGTGCGGCGGATTTCAGTAATCCAATATCTCTAATACCGTGAGTACCCGTAGTCGCGTCAATAATTCGAGCGTGGATTATGAGAATATCTTTTGGGTCGAGATACTTCATCTTAATTTATTATTTATCCGCGAGTTCTTCAAGGGCAGGGCGGTATTCGTTAATGAATTTGTCAGTCCAACCGAGGAGTTCTTTGTCTACAACGGTTGACTCAGACTTCTTTATTTTCTTGATGATCTTTATCTCAAAAGGAGAAGAAATTGTTTCTATTTCATCTTCCATCCCAATCATCGCGATCTCACGGTCTTTTTTTGTGAGCGTTACTCCCACAGAAGATCCTATTTTTATGAGTTTTTGAGCCATATTTTTGTTATTTATTATAATACTATTATAATGTTTTAAAGGTTTCGCACAACTTGACTTTTATATATAAACCATGGTATAATAGTAACCAGTAAAGTACCCTACACGGAGCCCCGAATCCGAACACCTGAGTTAAACTAATAATTTCTTTTTCATCATACCACGCACCCGTGGTTTGTTTTGTTTCTGGAGCTCACGTGCGAATGCCTCACGAGGAGTTTTGAA
>Ga0209542_10001353_pt1 | contig 57707 bp, 50 predicted proteins | sample RifCSPhighO2_01_FD_184028 | JGI IMG/M metagenome (GOLD analysis project Ga0209542, IMG submission 184028) | Soil microbial communities from Rifle, Colorado - Rifle CSP2_plank highO2_0.1 (SPAdes) (version 2) | ecosystem: Environmental > Terrestrial > Deep subsurface > Rock core/Sediment ... | reverse complement strand
CTACACCCTTTCCCATAGAAAAAATAAGAATGATCGCCGAAATACCAATGACGATACCGAGGACAGTCAAGAGAGACCTAACTTTGTTAGTCTTCAATCCGGTGAATGATGTTTTATATAAGTGTCGTAATTGCATGTTTTTTAATTTTCTTTCCCTATTCTAGTTTTTCTGCGTCCAGTCCGCATAAGTCTGCGTCTATTTCGCATTAGATTTATTTTCTAAATTCTCCCGCCTGCCTCACATGTTCAACAAGTTTATCTGATTCTATTTTTCCGTCTCTCACAGTAATTATTCTTTCCGCATATTCTGCAGTATAAGTTTCATGAGTGATGAGAACGACTGTCTTTCCTTTGTAATAAAGTCTCTTAATTATATCCATGATAATACCTCCGGAACGAGAATCGAGATTCCCGGTCGGTTCATCCGCAAAAATAATATCTGGATCATTCACTAAAGCTCTGGCAATAGATGCTCTTTGTTTTTCTCCGACTGATAATTGCGATGCTTTGTGATATGTTCTGTGAGTCATTCCAACAGCGTCGATTGCTTTCTTTGCCAAATCAAACCACTCATCCTCTGGTACATCAGAATATGCCAACGGTAATTTTACATTATCCAACACGCTCGCTTTTGGTAACAAATTAAAAGCCTGAAAAATAAAACCCATTCTTTTGTTTCTCATATGAGCAACTTCGTCATCGGAAAAATTTTCTACCTTTCTCCCCTTCAAAAAATATTCCCCGCCAGTAAATTTGTCCAACAAACCAAGCATGTGAAGTAATGTTGATTTACCTGATCCAGAAGGACCCATTATGGCGACAAATTCTCCGGGCATTATGTCAAAACTAACACCGCGTAATGCACGGGTCTCACCGCTCTCATCATTATAAGTTTTTTCCAAACTTTTTATTGAAATAATTGGTTTAGTATCTTTTTTATGTTCCATTTTTATTTTGATGTTATAACCATTTCTCCTTCTTTCAATCCTGATATAATTTCAATTTTTCCGTCCGAGCTACGCATTCCCACCTCAACCAAACGGTCTTCGGTCTGACCGTCCTCACCTAACACCTCAACATATTTCCCATCTTCTGTTTTTATTGCACGAAAAGGAACAGCGAGAACTCCTTCTCGGCTGTCAGTCAAAATATCAATATTGGCTGTCATTCCAGACTTAATTCTTTCATCTTTTTCATCAAATTGAAGTATCGATTTATAAGCGGAAACTCCTTCAATAATTGTCTCAGCTGGTTCAATCGATGTAACATGGGCATTAAAAAACACATCGTTTTCATAAGCGTCCAATGTCACTTCGGCTTTATTTCCGATCTTAATTTTTGAAACATCAGCTTCGGGAATATTTGTTTCTATTTCATACTGTGAAGTGCTAATGACAGAAATTGCCACGGCATTTGGTTGAACAATTTCACCAACTTCGATTTCCTTTTTCGTTACCACTCCGTTAATCGGAGACGATATAACAGTCTTTGCAATCAAAGCCAAATAATTTTTTACATTAGCATCGGCTGATTTTACCCGCGCTTCTTGAGCAGAAATTTGTTCAGCTGTTGAACCGGATTGTTTTAACTGCAATTCTTGTCTCTCCAACATAACATTTGTCTCGGCTGTTCTTAATTTTTCTTTTGCACTTGCAAGATTATTTATTGCGGTATTAATATTTGTTCTGGCGGTGATTACATCCAATTTGTAACCATCAATTGTGGTCTGAGTAAGAGAAGAATTCGGGGTCAGACCATTAACTGTCATAGCAACAACATCCAAAAAAGAACTAACTTGTGAAAGCTTTTCTTGGGTAATTTTTGCTTGATTATTAATATCATTAATCAAAAGAGACTCATCCATTGTCATTACAGACCAGCTGTCCAAAACACCCTGAATAATTACTCTGCCCGATTCAACTTCTAACTCATAAGAAGATAAAAATTCCAATTGAGGGTTTGATGACAGCGGATTTGTGATAAATTGATCAACTTTATTTCTGATTGAATCATCGACTTTTGTATAAGAATCTTTTATATAATTTTTAAGGTTTATTTTTGCATCCAAAAAAGCATCTTCAGCATTTCTCACTTTCGTCTTTTGAATTTCAATTTCTTCTGATCTGGTTCCTTTTCTTAATTCATCCAACCGAGACTGTTCTGCATCTAAACTCGCCTGTGCCTGCAAATATTGTGCCTGATACTGAGCATTGTTCAAATATGCTAAGGTTTGACCAATATAAACCCTATCGCCAACTTTTACCGTAACACCGCTAACTTTGCCGGACGATTCAAAAGCAAGATCAACCTTTCTGGCAGGTTTTACTTTTCCTGTTACATTCACCTCTTGACTCAAATTTGTTTTTTCAACGACACTATATTCGTAATCTGTCTTTCCATCTCTCAAAACAAAAAAAGATGTCAGCCCAATGACGACAATCAAAATACCCCCAAATATCAAATATTTTTTTGTTGAGATTATTTTTAATAGGTGCCTTTTATTAAAGAATTCTTTATTCATATTCATAGTATTAATTAGTTTTTTAATATTTTAACATTTTTAAACAGGGCTTGCTATTAAGTGAAAAATATTTTAAATTGCTAACAGAGGCACTAAATTCAAAAAAACAGAGAGGTAACTTATGGCGATCTTGTTTAGTATATTGAGGGATTCAAATGTAAAAGTCACGGGAATAAGTGTTGTTGGCTCAAAAGACGACAAATATTTTTGTGAAAAATTTATTGACAATCTCTCCTGGGGAAAAGCCATTATCTATGCGACAACAGAACATATTGTTATGAAGATGACAGACGAAACCGCAAGTAAGCCAAAAGTCTTTCATGTTAACAAAGAAGATGGATCTATTCTCAGGAAAATCCTTGAAAAATCTTTCGGCGTCGAAAAAGTCACTGGCGGTTTCAGGATCACCGAATAAAAACAAAGCCTTGTCGGACCACCCGCCAAGGCTTTATTTATTTTAATTTAATTCTTATCTTCATCATTAATTTTATTTTTTTACTTAAACATCTAACTATCCCAAAATTTTAACGACTGTTAAAATTTTGGGATAGTTATTTTAAATTATTTTATTTTAAATCTTTAATTCAATTTAAAAATTTTTCGGTTTCCTTAAAAATATTTTCTTTTTCATCTAAACTAAACCACAAAATTCTTTTGTCTCTCTTGAACCAAGTTTTTTGTCTCTTTGCATATCGCCATTCTTCTTTAACAGAATTTTCGATCATCTCTTGTTTTTTTATTTTCCCCTGCAGATACAGAGCAATGTATTTGTGAGCAAGTCCTATTTCATTCATCCTTTTCCAGCTCAATCCTTCTTTGTGTAATTCTTCTGCTTCTTTTACAATTCCTGCTTTCACCCTCTTTTCAAATCTTTTTGCGATCCTTTCTTTCAAAACCTCGTCGTCCGTCTTTATCCCTATCTGCAACACCTCGTACTCTGCCAGAGGCCTTGCCTCTGGCAGTTTTGGGACATTACCGAGAGCGGTAGCGATTTCTATCGCACGAATCAAGCGACGAGGGTTTTTTAAATCAATCTCCCCCGATCTTCTTTTGTCCAATTTTTTTAAAATTTCTGCCAATTCATCTGCCGATTTTTTTGCCAATTCTTTTCTCAATTTTAAATTTGGTTTTACTTCTGGTAAAACAATATTGTCTACAACGGCTTGAATATAAAAGCCTGTTCCTCCTGCGATTATAGGAATTTTTTCTCTTTTCAAAATATCTTTGATTGTTTTGTCTGATTTTTTCTTAAATTGGGCGACAGTAAAAGTCTTCTTTGGATCAATCACATCCAAGAGATAGTGCGTAATATTTTTCATTTCTTTTTTTGTAATCTTTCCGCTTCCTATATCAAGTCCTTTGTACACCTGTCTGGAATCAGCCGAGATTATCTCTCCATCAAATTTTCTCGCCAGATCAACAGCCAAATCACTCTTGCCAGAAGAAGTAGGTCCTAAGACGACGATTATTTTATCTTTCATCCCGTTAGAAGTAGCAAAGCTACTTCTAACGGGACAAGTCCCTAAAAGTAACAGCTACCGTTAAATTAAATATTTTATAAATTTTCTCCTCGCTATCTCTAACGGGATTCATCCCGTTAGAGATAGGAAGTCGTCTTTAATAAGAAGTGACTTCTCTATTTTTTAAATAATTACTAATAAATTCGTATTGTTATATATCTCCATGACTTCCGTATATTTCTTATAAATTTGTTTGAGCATTTTACTATTTCAATATATCACATACCCGAAAGAATTGGACTAACATCTCTAACGGGATTCATAATTTACAGTTTACCTAGCACTCGACTTTTTGTAAAACAAAAACAACCTGCAGAGGTTAAACCTCTGCAGGTTGATAAAAAAAACGACATTCAATGAAGAGCTTTGCGAAGCTCTCGCATAAAAAATTCAAGCTGGTCGCCGTCCAAGGGCATATTGTAACCGTCACTGATACAAACATGCTTTATAGGGGAAGACCATTTGATCTTCCTCATAACATTAAAACCATTCCAAATTTCAATCGGTGTTTTGTCGAAAAGATAAAAACCAACATCTCTCGGGCAAGTTTCTACCGAATCCCACAACATTTCGGCGTGGGCACGAGCAAGATTTCTTAATTGATTTTTACTTCCGACAAAATCGCGTGCAACCGAACTGCAACAAATTTCAACGCTTTCAATAGGAACAATAAATTTTGAATGTACAGATAGATCTTTCTCGCTGACTCTGATAACCAAAACAATTTTTATTTCTCTTAATGTTCTTTTCTTAAAATCCTGAAAAGTTTTGCTGGCAATCCAATGTTCTGTCTTATCAACTGCTGATTTTCTTCTCAAAAAAGATACTCCTATGAAGCTAAGCCAAACACCCATAAAAATCAAAAGCCAAGTTTGCATATGATTCTCCTGTCCTCAATTTTCGTATTTATGTTAAAAACACAATCCTCAGAAAATCATACTCATATAAAAATTCGTGTCAATCAAAAAATAGTACTTTGACAACTTAGATCAAAATAAGATACTATTATATGTAATTAAGAGGTTTGAAGGATACTTCAAACAAATTGGGTGGAACCGCGGAGAAATCCGTCCCAATATTAAAAGCAGTTGTGTTTTTAATATTGGGACGGATTTTTTATTATCAAATAAATATAATCCGAATACTACAAATTATATCCGAATGCCCCAAATAATTACGAATACGAATTACAAGTGATAAAATTCGGATGATTTAATAATTCGGGGAATTAAGATTTAATTCGGGTCATTCGGATTATTTAAAAAATATTATGGAACATACAAATATAGAAAAAATCAGACACTCGCTCGCCCACATTATGGCGTCAGCGATAAAACAAAAATTTCCAGAGATGAAATTTGGAATCGGACCAATTATTGAAAACGGTTTTTATTATGATTTTGATGATGTAGAAATAAAGGACACCGACTTGGCAAAAATTCAAAAAGAAATGAAAAAACTTATTCAAAAAAATATTGTTTTTGAAAAAGAAGAAATTTCAACAAATGATGCAAAGAAAATGTTCAAAGATCAACCTTACAAAATCGAGCTGATTGAAGACTTGATAAAAAATGAAGGGGTTAAAAATGTAACTATCTATTTATCCGATGGTTTTGTAGACCTATGTGCCGGTCCTCACATCGAATCAACCAAAGAAATAAACTCTGACGCTTTCAAACTAACAAAGGTTGCTGGGGCTTATTGGAGAGGTGATGAAAAAAACAAAATGCTTACCCGTGTCTACGGTGTCGCTTTTGAAACAAAAGAAGAGCTGGAAGAATACGAAAAAAGACAAGAGGAGGCAGAAAAAAGAGACCATAGAAAATTAGGAAAAGAATTGGATTTATTCACATTTTCAGATTTGATCGGACCAGGACTTCCCCTTTTTACACCGAAAGGAACATTGATTAGAGATTTGATAATCGATAAAATCCAAAATATTCAAAAAGATTATGGTTATCAAAGAGTCGATATTCCTCACATAACAAAAAGTGATTTATACAAAACATCAGGTCACTGGGAAAAATTTGGTGATGAATTGTTTAAAGTAAAAGGTCAGGGGGATTCAGAATTTGTAATGAAACCGATGAATTGCCCACACCACACACAAATCTACGCCAGCAAACAAGTAAGTTACAAAAATTTGCCTATTCGCTACACTGAATCAACAAAGGTTTACCGCGATGAACAAGCAGGAGAACTTATCGGACTTTCTCGTGTTAGAAGTATCACTCAGGACGACGGACATATCTTTTGTGCCCCAGATCAAATAGAACAAGAAGTAGCAAACATTGTTTCTATAATAAAAGAATTTTATGAATCTTTAAATATGTTCAATGTTGGTGATTACTGGGTATCTCTTTCGGTCAGAGATTCAAAAGATTTAAGTAAATATTTAGGGGACGAAAATCTTTGGGATAAAGCCGAAAAAACTCTTGAAGAAATTGCAAAGAAAGAAAATCTCCCTTACAAAAAAGTAGAGGGTGAAGCGGCTTTTTATGGACCAAAATTAGACTTTATGTTTAAAGATGCCCTTGGCAGAGAAAGACAATTAGCGACCGCTCAATTGGATTTTATAATGCCTCAAAGATTTAAATTGGAATACACCGACAAAGACGGCACAAAGAAAACTCCGGTTATGATACATCGAGCAATTGCCGGATCATTGGAAAGATTTATGGCGGTAATGATTGAACACTTTGCCGGAGCATTTCCTTTCTGGCTGTCTCCTGTTCAGGTCAAAGTCTTACCAATTGCTGATGCCCATAAAGAATACGCAAAAAATATTTACGACCAAATAAAAGCAAAAGGATTTAGGGTGGAATTAGATGACGATAATGAAAGCCTTGGAAAAAAGATTCGAAAAGCCAAGATGGAAAAAATCCCTTACCTGCTGGTTATCGGAGAAAAAGAAGTGGAAGAAAAAACCATAACAGTAGAAAGTCGCGACAACGGAAATATTGGAGCAATGAATTTGGATGATTTGATTCAAAAATTCTCAAACGAAAATAAGTAACAAAAATCGACAGAAGCAAGGCTTCTGTCAATTTTTGATTTACAAATGGTTGACAATATTTTTTATTTTGTTAATATGGCTGACAGTCATTGTGTTTTGTGGTTTTACCCAAAACACTCAACCGTTCTTCTTATCATAAGGAGGTAGTACCAATGGACAAGTCACAGCAGAAGATCAAACCCCTGAACATGGCCACCCTTGTAGCGCTCGGCATCACAGCGACATTAATCGAGGTCAACATCGCCGACACGCCCAACGCCAAGGCCATCGTGTTCCACAGCGACAAGCTCAACGTCAAATCGCCCGGCATCGCCCTGATTCCCGTCGCTGGCAAGATCAAGCAGGTCCCGTTCAACTCGGCCAACCCCGACAAGTGTGCGGCTGGTCTGACTTCCGCGGACAGCATCGTCCTCGCGGCCGGAGTTCTGTCCCAGAACTACATGGATTTTATTTCCTCCAACGGCGCCGATGCGGAGGCATTCTTGCCCCTGATCGGCTAGGCTACCGCTCCATCCTGCGTGTAGCAAAAAGCCCCGACTTTGTCGGGGCTTTCTTTTTTTATTTAATTTAAACAAATAAACGCAAAAAATGAGACGTTAGACGTCTCATTTTTTTGTTTTATTTAACTTTATACAGTGCATACAATAGTCCGCCAAAAGCAAAGAATCTAAACAGGTATCCAAAGGCAGAAATCAACATTTCAGGAATTCCTGTATAAGGAATTTGGCTCAAATAAATAAATGATGGATTATCTGCAAAACTATTTGACGACAAAGTAATACGTGGTTCGTTTGAACCACCCCCACCCCCACCACCGACAGTAATAGTTGCCTGACAAGTCACCACTCCACCTGGACCAGTAAATGTACCGGTATAAGTAGCATTTGATGTTCTAAAAATTTGTCTTGAACCGCTGGTTGGGACAGAACCGATTCCGTTATCAATATCAACAGTCGTCACATTTGCCGAACTCCACGACAAAGTAGTAGCATCCCCCACATTAATATTGGCTGGACTAAATGACATTGAACAAGTCGGGGTATTTCCTCCACCACTTACGACAACATTTGTTGGATCGGTATCATTAACAACCACAACTGATCCAATATCGTCCGCGTCAACTCTTGCTGTATTAACGAAACTGGCAATCACATTTGAAACAGTACATGTATAAGAGAATGTTTCTCCCAGATCAAATGTTAAACCTGGATACATACCCAAAGTCTGAGCAGATGTTCTGGCACAGTTAGGAGTTAAAGGATCGGTAACAATAACATTGGTCAAATTACTTGTTCCTGTATTAGTTACCACAATACTGAAAGTAGCTGTTCCGCCAGAAGCGATAGTCTGAGTATCATCATGATTATCATTATCGTCTTTTACAATTGAAATTGCCGGACCTGAAACAGAAGTCACATTCAAGGTCGCAGAACAAGTAGCCACTCCACCCGCTCCGGTAAATGTTCCAATATATGTAGTAGTTTGAGCCGGAGAAACTATTCTATTTCCATTCAAAACAACAACTCCAATTCCTTGGTTAATACTTGCAGAAGTTGTGTTTGTTGAGGTCCAAGTAAGGGTTGCATTATTTCCGGCCTGAATAGAACCTGGGGCAACGCTCATTGTACAAGTCGGAGCAGGAACAAGAGTAACCGTAACAGTTGCCTGACAAACGGCTGTTCCACCAGGACCTGTAAATGTACCGGTATATGTAGTGGTTTGATTAGGTGCAACCACAGCGAAACTATTTGTTGGAACACTTCCTACTCCATTGTTAATAACAGCAGAAGTTGCATTATTTGAAGTCCAAGAAAGTGTCGAGCTACCACCTACTCCTATGGTTGTCGGATTAGCCGACATTGTACATGTTGGTGGTTGTGGTGGCGGTGTATTATTTACTATCAAGGTTTCCTGACAAGAAGTAACTCCTCCGGGACCAGTAAATGTAATCGTGTAAACAGTAGTTTGTGATGGACTAACGGTTCTTGAACCACTGGTTGGAACATTTCCTATCCCTTGATTAATACTTGCAGAAGAAGTATTAGTTGAAAGCCATGAGAGAGTAGCGCTCCCCCCTGGGTTAATAGATGCCGGACTGATACTTGAAGCACAGCTGGGTGGTGGTGGCAAAACAACAGTCACTGTCGCCTGACAAACTACGGTTCCACCGGAACCCGTAAAGGTACCTCTGTATGTAGTGGTTTGTGTAGGACTAACCGATCTTGAACCGTCAACAGAAACAGATCCAATACCATGATCGATGACAGCAGAAGTTGCGTTGCTTGAAGACCAGCTCAATGTCGAACTATTTCCAACATTAATATTTGTAGGGCTTGCAGTCATTGTACAAGTCGGAACAGGATTTGTTCTGACCGTAACAGTTGTTTGACAAGTAGAAACACCTCCGGGACCTGTAACAGTAGCACGATAAGTTGTTGTTTGAGTTGGACTTACTGGTCTTGATCCATTGATAGCAACATTTCCAATATTGTGATCAATACTCATTGATGTTGCATTGATTGAAGTCCATGACAATGTAGAATTTCCACCCTGATTTATTGTTGTAGGATTGGCAGAAATTACACAAGTAGGTGGAACAGAAATATCTTCAAGAATGACAGATGCTATCTCGACGCTTTCCATTGCATTACCGGAACCAACTCTAGAATAAGGATCTGAATACCATAGACCAGTAAAAGTATTGGCATATCTGTGAGTTCCTTTGAAACTAACATTTCCCGAAAGATCAAACGTTCCTACTTCGAAAACACCAGTTCCTGTTGAATCAGCATTTCCTCCCAAATCGGGAATTGTATAATTTGCTCCGTTAAAAGTAAAAATGATAGATTCATATTGTTGTGAAGCAGTTAGGTGAGCAACATTTACTTTAACCTTGTATCTTCCACTGGAAAGATTTGCGGATTTTGTTACAGTGTCATCATTACACCAGTTACGATCTTCACAAAAAGGAGCTAGATTGTATCTAGCAACATCGGCGTCACAAAAACAGTTTGGAGCAAACATAACCTCATTGTTAAAATCAATTTGGGTTGTTGCTGCTTGTACATTAGAAACAGCAAGACCAAAAGAAAACAACGAAAACAGTGCGAAAAAGATTATTAAACTTTTTGTTGTTATATTTCTTGTCATAAATACATACTATGACAAATAAAAAAAGATGTCAAGGGGTCTGGAGCCTTTTGTTTTTTAAAATCCAAAACTGTTGACAACATTTTAGTGCTATGGTAGTGTATGTAAATAAGCAATTATTTATTAGAGTTGTCAAAATATTATTATGATGAATCCAATGAACAAAAGAATAGATGATTCAGAGGTACCGCACAATTTACCTCACGATAATGAACCATCAAACAGAAACAACGACGATGTGTCTTTTAAGATTTCCAAGAAAACTTTAAAGACAGGAATTAAAATTCTTGTAATAATCATCATCGTAGTATTGGCGATGCCAAGAATTATTAATAATGTAAAATCTACTGTTAATGTAGCGGGAGATGGAGCAAGTAAATTTGATACATACTTCCCTTCTCTATCAGGAACAGGGTCAGCAATAGGATCTTTTATATTCGGTGAAATTAAAAATGTTTCTAGATTTGTGGCTGACAACCTTGCCTCTATGGCAGAACTTTTTTACACAAGAAGAATCCCTGATGTTGATATCAGCGACAGCGGTATTGAAGAAACAGCAAAGCCTGTAAAACTGGTTATTGATAAAATCGGAGTAAACACTCCAGTGATGAACCCAATTTCTACAGAAGTAACAGCATTGGATGAATCATTAAAATATGGAGTAGCCAGATATCCAAAGTCAGCCCTTTTGGGAGAAAATGACAATATTTATATTTTCGGTCACAGTACCAGTTATCAAGTAGTTAGAAACCAAGCGTATAAAGCTTTAAATGATTTGGAAAAACTTGAAGCAGGTGACGTTATCAAAGTCATTTCTGAAAACAAAGAATACCTATACAAAGTAACTTCTGTAAGAACAGAAAGAGATAGTAATGCGGTTGTAAAATTTAACACAGGAAAAAGAACCTTGACGATTTCTACCTGTAATACATTAGGAGCAAAGGAAGACCGACATATTGTGGAAGCAGATTTTGTAACCAGTTATGCAATAGCAGGAATCATAAGCGACGACTCAAATGATGACGATCAAATTGTAGTAGTAGACAACTCTAACAATAATTCAAACAACTCGAATACCGGAGGATCAACAGCAGTTAATCCGGGACAAACAACCACTCAAGTAATTCCTATTCAAACAGGATCAACAATCAGAGTTTCAGATCCTTATGGACAAGCTGACCTAACAGCAGAAATCACAGAGGTAGGAGTAATCAATGCCAGCAACGAATTCGTAGCATCTTCTACTCCAAGTGCGGGAAGCAAAATTGCCTTTAAATTCATTATTTCTAACATCGGAACAAAGACTGCTGAAAATTGGAGATTCAATGTAGTTCTTCCGACAGATCCTATTTACATCTATTCCGGAAATACTCAGCAAGCATTAAGACCGGGAGAAAGAATCGAATATGCTATGGGATTTGACCGAGCAAAAGCAGGAACAGATATGGCAATTATCGTAAATGTAAATCCATCAGGAAGTACAAACGAAAAAACCAGAGACAATAATATTGCAAAGAAATTGATAACAATATTAGCCAAATAAAACTAAGTAAAACAAAAATCACGCATGGTCCGACCATGCGTGATTTTTGTTTTTAAGAAGTGATGTCTTGACACCTGTCATTGTCTATATTATACTGTGCACAGGTTTAATGTACATCAATTCAATTTAGTTAGTGGAGGAAAAAATGCCCAAAAGCAAACTCTCGATTAAAGAAAAGAAGGTCGGTAAAGAGACTTTCCAGTATGCCTGCGGAAGCAAAGATTGTTGCCTTGGCATGGCCAAAAACCTGGACGGAACTTCTTTCACAATTATTGGTTTCAACGATGCCGGTGGTCGCATCGTCGGGACCACAGAAGAAATCGACAACCTCTTTCATCTCTGGCAACACAATCGTCCGGAGTAACAACCGTCTCGTCGACCACCACAAAAGCCCCGAACCATCGGGGCTTTTTTTATTGTTTCACATTTATTTTAAATAGTGTATAAAACTCACGACCGTATTTTTTATACACATTAGAAAAAAGTGGTCTGTCGGACGTCCGACGTCCGACGTCCGACAAGCTGGTTTAAAACAAAAACCCCCAGTAGCAAGGCTACTGGGGGGTTTTTGAAACAGTTTCAAACTTGGATGAAATCTGCCTGACGGAGGGCAGGTTCGAGGAGACAATAAAAAACTTCCGCCCTGCCTGCCGTGTCGTTGCTTTTCTTTCAAAAAAGAGGCCGGGCAAATTTCCCGCCTACTTACTCCTTACACCTTACACCTCTCTCCTTAGTACTAGAAACTATTAAAAAAATAGAGCCGTTAGGCTCTATTTTTTTAATAGTTTAATAGTTTCGTAGTCTGTCTATCTTATCACTCTGTCTAATTTTTTCGTGTGCCTTTGCTTCGATCTGCCTAATTCTTTCACGAGTTACACCAAACTCTTTGCCTACCTCTTCCAATGTATGTGTAATCCCATCTAACAATCCATGACGCATTTCCAAAATTTTTCTTTCTTTAGGAGAAAGTTCCTCCAAAATTTCTCTCACTTGATCAGACAAGATTCTTCTTGATGCATTTTGATCGGGCATCAAAATTTTATCGTCTGGAATAAAATCACCCAAAGTTGATTTACTACTATCTGAATCATCCCCTACCGGACTTTCCAGTGAAACTGTTGCTTGATCAATTTGCTGAATATTATAAATTTTTTCCAATTCCAAATCCATTTCTTCTGCCATTTCTTCTGGTGATGGCATTCTGCCCAAGTCCTGAGAAAGTCTTCGCATTACTTGTTTATACTTTGCGATTGTTTCTACCATATGAACAGGAATTCTGATTGTTCTTGATTGATCGGCCAATGCTCTGGTAATTGCCTGCCTAATCCACCATGTTGCATAAGTAGAAAATTTGAAACCTTTGTTCCAATCAAATTTATCTACGGCCTTGAACAATCCGAGGTTTCCTTCTTGAATAAGGTCTAGGAGGGTTAGATTTGGACTTCTTCCAATATATTTTTTTGCAATAGAAACAACCAGCCTCAGGTTAGCTCTGGCCAACAAAGTCTTTGCTTCTTCTTCGCCTGCCTCAATTCTCTGAGCTAAATCCCTTTCTTCCGCGGCAGAAAGCAATTTAAATTTTCCAATCTCTTTCAAATAAATTTGAATTGAATCATATTTACCTGTTGATTTTTTAATCAAATCATCATGGTCGTCCATTTCCAAAATTCCACCACTGTCCAAAATATCGATGTTAGCGTCTTCCAATTTTGTATATAAAACATCTAAAAGATCTACGTCGTTTTCAACATTTGGAAATTCTTTTAATATACCGTCGTGAGTAACAAAACCTCTTTCTCTACCCAAAGCAATCAACTTTTCTATTTTCTTGTCTTTGTCACTTTTGGGTATTCTTATCTTGACCTCCTTTTTAACGACAACTTTCTTTGATTTATTTTCAACTACTTTTTTTGCAACCTTTTTTTCAGTCTTTTTTATAACTTTTTTAGAAGTTTTGGAAATCTTTTTTGCAGATGCTTTAACAATTACCTTTTTTACAGGTTTTTTTCTAACAGGTGCTTTTTTTACAGCTGTTTTTTTAACAACCGCCTTCACCTTATTCTTTTTTGTTTTGGTCTTTTTTACCATAAACATTTATAAATTTGTGCTTCTTACTGTATCTATTTTTTTTGATAATTCAAGTAATTCGCCCGACAAAGAAATTTTCTTGTCCTCATCGTTTTCAGATTCAATTTGTTTTTTAATCAAATCTTTTTTTTCTATTAAAATTTCAATTTCCAATTGATCAAACGCTCCCTGTAATCTATTTTTCAAATTCTTCTCATCAATATGTTTACTCTCGGCTTCAAAAATTATTTCGTTTTTAAAACTGTCCGAAAGATTTTTTATCTTATCAGCCAAATCTTCCCCGATTAAATCAAACAATTTTTCTTCCCATTTTTGAACATTAATTAACGGCTCCCCAAAACTTTGTTGCCAAAACAAAATCCCTGTTATTTCTCTCAATGTCTCTTTTCTTCTTGGATAATTCTTTTTGTCTTTTTCCAAAACAATTTCTTTTGGGACAGATGCAGTGTCGTCCTTGTCCAAATTTCCCAAATCATCCCAAAGCACCTGCTGAGAAATACCGGCTTTGCCACCAATTGAATTGATAAAATAATCCTGTTCAATCTTGCTCTTCAATTGACCAACCAAGGGAAGAACCTTTCTTTTAATTTCCAATCCCAACTGTCGTTTATCTAGATTTTTCTTTAACAGACAATTCAAATTAAAATCTATTATATGAACAGTGGCTCTCATCGCTTTTGTCCAAGAACTTTTGTCTTTAAGTATAACATCCGCAGGATCCTGATTATCAGAGATTTCAACAAGCTTTACTTCCATTCCCATACCCAGTGCCAGTTTTGCCCCCTTGTTCGCCGCCGACAAACCGGCTTCGTCTCCATCATAAGCCATCACAATCTTGTCCGACAATCTTTTCAAAAGAGATAGATGCTCTCCCGTTAAGGCTGTGCCAGAAGTCGCAACCGTATTGGTAAAACCAGCCTGATGAGACATCGTCAAGTCCATTTGTCCTTCAACTAAAATTGAAAAACCTCTGGTGCGAATATCATTCTTAGCAAAATTATATCCGTACAATATTCTTGATTTATTAAAAAGAACTGTTTCCGGACTGTTTAAATACTTTGCTGATTTTCCATCGTCTTCATATAGTCTGCCTGAAAAGGCTACTACTCTGCCAGAATTATCAAATAACGGAAAGATTATTCTGTTTCTGAATCTATCATAATAACCTTTCTCTGCTTTCTTGATCAAACCTACCTTTTCCATTTCTTCATCATTAAACCCTCTTGTTTTCAAATAATCATACAGGTTTCTCCATTCATCTTTTACAAATCCAATTCTGAATTTATCAACAGTTTTTTGTTCTAAACCTCTTTTTTTCAAATATTCCATCGGCCCTGTTGTTGATTTCAAATTTCCAACAAAAAACAAAGTGGCTTCTTCCATTGCTCGATATAATTTTTCTCTTTCGTTTTTTAACTTGGGGTCTTCTCTTTCCAATTCTATTCCGGCTTTTTCCGCCAAAAGTTTCAAAGCTCCCGGAAAATCCACCCCTTCAAATTGTTCAACAAAAGTAAAAATATCGCCGCCCGCCCCACAACCAAAACATTTATATGTTCCCCTATCAGGAGAAACAAAAAAAGATGGTGTCTTCTCGTTGTGAAAAGGACACGGTGCTTTCAAATTTGCACCAGCCCGATCCAATTTTAAATAACTACCAACAACATCAACAATATTTAATCTATCTTTTATTTTTTGAGTGTTGGTTGACATAATTTGTTAGTGAGTAGTGTGTAGTGGATAGTAAGTAGAACAAAAATTTCTTTAGAAATTTTTGTGGTCAATGAATTTTGAGCTTCGCTCAAAATTCATTCTACCAACTACTCACTACCAACTACAAACTAAATTATTCTTCGTCGTAAACATCTGCATTTTTCAACGATGCTTGCAATTCGTCAATCATTGCTTTCTTTGGACTACCCTCATAACCTGTTCCGGCAGGAATCAAGTTTCCGACGATAATATTTTCTTTCAATCCTGACAAATTATCTTCAGCTCCACGAAGAGCGGCATTGATAAGCATCTTGGTTGTATTCTGGAATGAAACTGATGAAAGAAAACTCTCTCTGGTCAAGGAAACTTCTGTAATTCCAAAAATCAAAGGGGTAACTTTTGCTTCTTCCAAACCTTTTTCTTTTGCCTTTCTATTTTCTTCCAACAAGATGTAATCTTCGACAACCTCGCCTTCATTCAAATTTGTGTCTCCTTTTGTTTTGATCTTACTTCTCGAGAACATTTGTTTAATGATGACCTCGATATGTTTTCTGGAAATTGATGCTCCTTGCAATTCGTAAATCTTCGTTGATTCGTCAATAATGTAATCTTGAGTTCTTGCTTTTCCAGCATACTTGAACATTTCAGAAATATCTGCAGAACCGTCAGTCAAAAGGTCTCCTTTCTTTACCTTATCACCAACTTTAACAGTGATAATTCTCTTGAATGGAACTTCGTGATTATTTTTCTTGTCTTTTTTAACAGCGGTCTTATCTTCGACATCAGGAAGAATAATAATTTCTCTTTTATCTCTTTCATCAATTATTTCGATTACAGTACCATTCATTTTACTGATAGTTGCTGGAATCTTTGGAGATCTTCTTTCAAAAATTTCTTCCACACGAGGAAGACCTTGTGTAATGTCTCCACCAACTGATGCAGTACCTCCAGAGTGGAAAGTTCTCATTGTTAGCTGAGTACCAGGTTCTCCAATCGCCTGAGCAGCAATTGTTCCAACAGCTTCACCCAAATTAATCAGTTCATTGCTTCCCAAATCGATACCGTAACACTTTTTACAAATACCTCTCTGAGCTTCACATGACATTGGAGAACGAACGATTACTTCTTCAACACCAGCTGATTCCATTGCTCTTGCGTCATCCCTTGAAATCAAATGATCTTTTTTAAACAAAACATTTCCGTTTGCATCCTTAACATCTTTTGCTAAAAATCTTCCTCTAATACTCTTTTCAAGAGCCACATCGAAACCAGCAGAACCTGCTTTCTTTATAACGATTGCTTCTTTCGTTCCACAATCTTCTGTGTTAATTACCACATCCTGAGCCACATCGAACAACCTTCTGGTCAAATATCCAGCCTTTGCTGTGTTCAAGGCCGTGTCGGCAAGACCTTTTCTTGAACCGTGAGTGGTAATAAAGTATTCAATTGGAGTTAATCCTTCTTTCGAAGAAGAAATGATTGGGAACTCGATAGTTTCACCAAGTGTATTTTGAATAAGACCTTTCATTCCAACCATCTGAGTCAAGTTTCCAAGAGAACCTCTGGCACCTGACTTCCACATATCGTGGACAGAACCGTTTGGATCAAGAGAGTCGGGAATTAATTTTTCAATATCTCCTTTGGCAGCGTGCCAAATTTCAATATTAGCTCTGCGTCTTTCTCCCTCCGATAACAAGCCTTCGTCGTATTGAGCCCAAACATTTGCAGATTTTTTCTGAGCATCTTTAATTATTGGACCCTTTCCTTCTGGAACGACAATATCATCAATACCCCAAGTAATTCCAGCGGTTGTGACATATTTAAATCCAAAATTCTTTATCTTGTCCATTATGGCAGGAATTCTTGCAACACCATATTTATCAATCAAATCATCAATAAGATTAGACATTGATTTCTTTGTCATTTCTTCATTGATAAAAGCATAATCGGAAGGAAGAACAGAGTTAAACAACAATCTACCAACAGATGTTTCAAAAATTGATCCTTCGAATTTTGCATATTTTGTGTTTTCGGTTGCCATCACCTTTATCTTTGAACGAAAATCGACGACACCCATATCATAAGCGGTAATAGCGGCGTTTGGACTTTGGAAGAATTTTCCTTCCCCCTTCTTTCCTTCAACGATTTTTGTCATCCAGTAACAACCCAAAACAATATCCAACAATTTTGCAGAAACCACTGGTCTGCCATTTCCTGGTTTCAAAACATTTTTATCAGAAGCCATAATTTCTTTTGCTTCTAGTTGAGATTCTTCTGACAACGGAACGTGAACAGCCATCTGGTCTCCGTCGAAGTCAGCGTTGAAAGCAGAACATACCAATGGGTGTACTTGAATAGCGTTTCCTTCAATCAGTCTTGGTCTGAAAGCTTGAATACCCAACCTGTGCAAAGTAGGAGCACGGTTTAATAGAACATATTTTCCTTTGATGACACCTTCCAAAATCGCCCAAACTTCTGGCACCCCTTCATCAATCAATCTACCAGCCCATTTAATATTGTATGCCAAACCGTCTTTCAAAATTTTTGAAATAACGAAAGGTTTGAATAATTCAAGAGCCATGTGCTTTGGCAAACCACATTCATCCAGATGCAAATCCGGACCAACAACAATCACCGAACGTCCTGAATAGTCAACACGCTTTCCAAGCAAATTCTGTCGAAACAATCCTTGCTTTCCTTTCAAGTTATCAGAAAGAGATTTAAGAGGTCTTCTCTGAGCCTGGCTCATAGCAGAACCAGCCCCTGTTCTCTTTGAATTATCAATCAACGAGTCAACTGCTTCTTGCAAGATTCTTTTTTCATTTCTCAAAATAACTTCTGGCGCATTGATTTCTTTCAATTTAACCAAACGATTATTTCTGTTGATTACTCTTCTATACAAATCATTTACATCTGATGTTGCGTGACGACCGCCACCCAAAGCCACCATCGGTCGGAGCGCTGGAGGGATAACTGGGATTCTGGTCAAAAACATCCATTCAGGTCTGGTATCTGATTGATCCATTGCTTTTGTCAAAGCTAATCGTTTACTCAATTTTACTCTTTCGATTGCTCCAGCTGTCTCTAATTGTTTCTCCAATTTCTTTGCCAAATCTTTTAAATCAATTTTCGCGCATATATCATAAATTGCTTCGGCACCGATACCTGCTTCAAAAATTGTTCCGTATTTCAAAGCATATTTGTGATAAGTAAGCTCGTCCAAAACAACCCCCAGTTGAATGCCCGAGATGTCTTTTTTTACACCAGACAAAAGTTCTTTCAATCTTTCTTTTGTCTTTTCATCGTTAATGGTCTTAACTTTTGTTTTATATTCATTTTCAACTTCTTTCAAAACTCTTTCTCTTTCTCCTTCGTTTACTTTGTTGATAATATAACCAGCAAAGTAAATTACTCTTTCAACATCGGAAGCATTTAACCCCAAAATTGTGCTTACCTTTGAAGGAATGCTCTTTAAAAACCAGATGTGAGAAACAGGAGTCGCTAATTCAATGTGACCCATTCTTTCTCTTCTCACAATTGATTTTGTTATTTCCACTCCACATTTTTCGCAGACAATACCTTTGTATCTGATTCCCTTATATTTTCCGCAATAACATTCAAAATCTTTTTCTGGACCAAAAATTTTCTCGTCGAAAAGACCTCCCTTTTCACTTCTTTGAGTTCTGTAATTTATTGTTTCTGGTTTGGTAACCTCTCCATATGACCAATCCAAAATTTTCTCAGGTGAGGCCACCTTCAAGACAACTTTATTAAACTCCTTGGTGCTTTTTATTTCTTCTTTCTTTTTCATATTTTTAATTTTATTTTTAAATATTTAAATATTTAAATATTTTTATTTTGAGTTTTCGACCTTTTTAATTATTTTCTTCTTTTCTTAATTCAACATCCAAAGCCAGACCTCTTAGGTTGTTCAACAAAACGTTAAACGATGCAGGAATATTTGGTTCAGGAATTTTCTTTCCCTTGATAATAGCGTCAAAAGCAGCTGATCTTCCAACGATGTCGTCTGATTTAATTGTCAAAACTTCTCTTAGTGTGTATGCCGCTCCGTGACCAAGCAATGCCCAGACTTCCATCTCTCCAAATCTCTGACCTCCCCCCTGTGCCTTACCTCCCAAAGGCTGTTGGTTAATAAGTGAGTAAGGACCGACTGAACGCATGTGAATCTTATCTTCCACCATGTGATGAAGTTTTAAGATATACATATATCCAACGGCAATATCCTGATCAAATTTTTCTCCAGTTCTTCCATCAAACAAAGCCATTTTTCCATCCTCACTAAAACCAGCTTTTCTTAATTCTTGTTTAATCTCGTCACCGGTTGCTCCCATGAAAGGAGGGACAATGGCTTGGTAATTCAATGCCTTTGCTGCTAAACCAAGGTGTAATTCCAAAATCTGTCCCAAGTTCATACGAGAAGGCACACCCAACGGTGTCAAAATAACATCTACCGGTGTTCCGTCTGCCATATGTGGCATATCTTCAACTGGCAAAATTCTTGAAATAACTCCTTTGTTTCCATGACGACCAGCCAGCTTGTCTCCAACAGAAATGTTTCTCAATTCTGCAACTTCAATATAAATTTTCTTTATCACTCCAGATTCGTTAATTTCACCCTTTTCTCTTGAGAAAATTTTAACGCTAATAACTCTACCTTTCTTTCCTCCTGGCATTCTCAAAGATGTATCTTTTACATCTCTTGCTTTCTCTCCAAAGATAGATCTCAAAAGTCTTTCTTCTGGTGTTAATTGTGTTTCTCCTTTTGGAGTAATTTTACCAACCAAAATATCACCAGGGCCTACTTCTGCTCCAACACGAATAATTCCCTCCTCGTCAAGATTTTTCAATTTTCCTTCACTAACATTTGGGATATCGTGAGTTGTAACTTCTGGGCCCAATTTTGTATCACGCACTTCTTCTGAAAATTCTTCTACGTGAATGCTTGTAAATTTGCTGTCCTTTACCAATCTATTTGAAAGAATAATCGCATCCTCGTAGTTTGATCCTGACCATGACATAAAGGCAACCAAACAGTTCTGACCGATTGCGGTCTGTCCCTGATCGCTTGATGTAACATCTGCCAACACATCTCCTTTCTTTACCTTTTGTCCCAAATCGACAGAAGGTCTGTGGTGAAAAATAGAAAAGATGTTATTTCTTGAAAAGTTTACCAATTTGTATTCTTTATCTTTTCCTGCATTATTTTTTACTTTTATTTTTCTTGAATCAACATAAGTAATTTCTCCCGCTTCTTCTGCGACAATCAATCTTCCACCATCTCTTGCCACTCTTTCTTCAATACCTGTTGCCACCAAAGGAGCCTCTGGAACGATACACGGAGTTGCTTGTTTTTGCATGTTTGAACCCATCAACGCTCTGTTCGCGTCATCGTGGTTTACGAAAGGAATCATCGAAGTAGCTGGTGAGAAAATTTGGTTTGCTCCAACATCCATATAATCAACCTTATCGCTTGAAACCAATTTTGGTTTTCCATTATTTCTTACTTCAACATTTTCTTCCAAAATTTTTCCTGTCTTAACATCATAGTCTGTTGCGGAGTGAGCAATGTTATAGTTTTCTTCTTCAAAAGCGTTTAGGAAAAAAATTTCTCCTGTTATTTTTCCATTCTTTACTTTTACATACGGAGTTTCAATCATTCCATAAGCATTAACTCTGGCATAACTTGCCAATCTCAAAATCAAACCGATGTTTTGACCTTCCGGTGTTTGAATAGGACAAAGTCTTCCATAGTGAGAAGTGTGAACGTCACGCACTTCAAAAGACGCTCTTTCTCTTACCAATCCTCCGGTACCCAAAGCAGAAACTGTTCTTAGGTGTTCCAACTCGTGAAGAATATTGTCTTGTTGCATGAACTGTGACAATTGGTTTGTTGTATAAAATTCTTTAATTCTTGCTTGCAATGGTCTTGGGCTGATGAACTGCGCAGGCAAAGTTGCTTCGGTATCAATAATAGACATTCTGTCTTGAATGTTTCTCTTCATTTGTAACATACCTACTCTGAATTTTGCTTGAATCATTTCTCCAAAATATCGCACTCTTCTTGAGCCCAAGTGATCGATATCATCTTCTTTTGCATCTGGATCGCTGTTAAGTTTTACGATATTAACGATAATGATTTTTAAATCATCCAAAGTAATCACTCTGTGAGCCAGAGATTTTTTGTCTGTTGAGTTTCCAAATCTTTGATTAAAGTGAAATCTCCCCACTTCTGACAAATCATATTTTTCTTCTTCGAAAAGAGAGTCAACAAACTCCTTGGCATGCGCAGGCGCCACCATTCCACCATCTCTTAATCTTCTATAAATTTCAACATAAGAATCATCTGCTGTTTTTGAAGGGTCTTTTTTGGCAGAAACTTCAATTACTTTTTTCAATTCCTCTTCTTTAAATAGAGTAGTTATATCTTTAACGCCCATAATTCTCAAAAGAGATGAGATTGGGAATTTTCTCTTTCGGTCAATTCTGACATATATAACACCATCGATGTCTGATTCAAGTTCAATCCAGGCACCTCTTTGAGGAATTATCTTTGCGCCAAATTGTTTTTTGCCTTTTACTTCTTGAGCTGTGAAAAATATTCCAAAAGAACGAGCAAGCTGGGGGACAACAACTCTTTCTACACCGTTGATAACGAAAGTTCCGTGATTTGTCATCACAGGGAAATCAACCAAAAAGATATCTTGTTCTTTTTGAGTGTTAAATGTTTTGTTAGTTAACTTTACTTTTACGCTAAGAGGAGCAGTATAAGAAAGTTTGTTATCCTTTGCGTGAAATTCATCATACTCCGGCTTTCCCATTTCAAAACCCTTAAATTCCAATTCAAACTTTTTTTCTGAATAATCTTTGATTGGATTAAATTCGTTAAGAATTTCTTTTACTCCATTCTCAACAAACCATTTATATGAAGCGACCTGTGATTCAACCATGCTTGGCAAATCAACTAGTGACTCTCTGAATTTCCCAAAATATTTCTTCTCTAATTTCTTTGTCATATTCTTATCTTTGAATATAGAATGTGGAGTGTAGAAAGTGGTTATAATTTTGCTTTGCAAAAATTACGACTTTCTACATTCTACTTTCCAATTACATTATTAATAATATAAACAATCCAAAAACAAAAAAGTCGCCTCGGAGAGGTTTCTTTGAAATTTTTACTATTTAAGATTGTTTTTTAACAAAATAAACCTAACCACCCTTCTGCCTCGGGCGATTTTTTTATTAACATATGTTATTAAAAAATATCAGGGTTCTATCGTAACTCAATCTCCAGTCCGATATATAACAGAAAGAAGTCTAACTAAAATCCGTTAGTTTGTCAAGAAATAGCTTTGTCAATTGTGGAAAACCCATTCAGGGTATAGGGTATAGCGGTTAGGGTATAGAGTACCAAACAGAAAAACCAAGTTTAGCTAAAGCTAAACTTGGTTTTTCTCAACTTTATGAACTTTATAAACTTTACGAACTTTATTGACTTACTTACACCCCCCTTGTGTATAACTCTCTACCAACGGATTGATACAAGCCTGACATGAGTTTGAAAAAGTTTCTTGAATCGGATTACACGGAGCTTTGATACATTGAATATTTACAGTGGCACAAACCGGTTCATACAATTCTATGCAGACTTCTGCCTTTCTTTGATCATCAGTACACAATATCTTGTCTTTGTCTGTTGTCGTTGCTTGCCCCGAAGAATCTACAGGTTCAGCAATCTCTTCTACAAAAACATTTCCTTTTCCGTCCGCACATCTTCTTGGATAACTTTCCATCACAGCATTTCCTGCGGTCATACATTCTTCAAAATTTGTAACAACGGGTTCATCATATTTTACTTTAAAAAAATAAAACCCTGCCCCCAACAAAAGAATTATTAATATGATGATGTTTGTTTTGTTCATATATAAAGTATATAGCGATAAGAAATAACGAGCAAGTCACAAATACCCCTTTACAAAGAACAATATTTGAGGTATAATTAAAGAGTAGTTAGAAACTTCTGACTACCCTATTCCATGAAGGCTTCGTGGAAAAATTGCCAAAAAGGAGGTCTCTTATGGCAAAGATGACAGAGGAAAGAAGGAACCAAATCGCGTACTTGTTCGTCCTGAACGAGTTTCGCGGAAAGGGCGTCCGCAGTTTGATGCCCAACGCAGTCTCCAGACAAATCGGCACAATGGCCGTTGAGCTGGGGATCAATCCTGATGAGGCTCGGGAGTTCGCCACCGATATGGTGAACAAACTTGTGATGGAGGCGTTTCCTCCGATTAGCAAGTAGCCTAGAAAAGACAGCAGGGTGGGACCACAAGTCCCCTAAAAGGGTAATTTCAATCCCTTCGTCATGAAGCTGGTTGAAGAACAAGAACCTCTCCCCGTCTGTCTTGCCCCGACACTTGTGTCGGGGTTTTTTATTTTTTTCAATAAATCAAATCTAGCATTTATTTACGATCGTTTTTAAATGCTAGATTTATAATTTATTTTAATAAATCAAAAAAAATACCTTGGATTTATCCAAGGTATTTTTTAATTTAATTTATTCAGTTGGTGTTTCTTCTGTGACTTCAGCAATAACTGGGGCTTCTTCCACAACAGACGCTGCCTCCTTTTCTGCCAATGCCTCGGCTTCGGCTTTCGCTTTTTCTTCTGCTTCTGCTTTTGCCTGTGCTTCCTTTGCTTCTTCCCTAACCTTTGCTTCTGCGTCAGCCTTTGCCTTTACGGCTTCGGCTTCTGCCTTTATTTTCTCTTCATCAACGACAGGGGATTTCTTTGGCAAAACATTTTTTTTCTTTCCGGCAATAACTTTTTCGCTTATCAAAATATTATGAACTGTATCAGAGACCTGAGCACCTTTTGAAATAAGGTCTTTTATTCTTTCCCCATTTACAACTTTAACATCTCTTCTAGCATCATAATTACCAAGAACTTCATTAAATTTTCCACTCTTTGGTCCATTTTTAGAATCAGTTAAAACAATCCTGAATGAAGGATCGTGCTTTCTTCCAACTCTCTGTAATCTGATTTTTAACATAGGCACTATACTACCAGAACCGCCAAAATATTGCAATATTTTGGCGGTTCTGGTAGTAGCAATAAGTATTAAGGAATAAAATTTACAGTCTTTATGAACTTTATGAACTTAGAAGCTCTAGAACTTTTTGGCGGTCTATCGCCCAAAGAAATGTTGAAAGTCTTGGTCCTTTATCTTTACCGATTAAAAGATTGTAAACAACTTTGAAGAAAGATCTTTGCGCTGGTGCATTTTCTTCGTCCGACAAATTTTTGTCTTTCGGAATATCATAAACCAATGTTTCCAATTCTTTCACCGACATTTTTTCATTTGACTTTAATCCATCAACCAGTGATCTTATGTTTTTCTTATCAATGTCAGACATCTCTTTAATAAATTCAGTGTTAACATCATCTCTCAATTCAATCAATTCTTCTCTGTTATAAGTCTCGAGCCATGCCTTTGCTTTTGGCAATCTAACATCGATTGATTCATTATCATAACCAAGCTCTAACTCTTTCAAAATTGTCGTTAACTTTTCTTTATCCCACTGAACAATTTGTCCAAACCCGACAATTTGTCTAAATGGAATTGGATTTTTAGAGACAGTCTTTTCATCAAGACCAGTTAACAAAACTGATGTCTTTGCGTTATTATCCAGTGTGCCTTCAACAAGTCCTTCCATTTCTTTATCAAACTCACTATATTGTCGATAAATTTCTGAATCAAAAGCAAGTAAAAAACTTTGGTTTGGTCTTTTTCTCAGATACAACCATTTTAAAATGTTTGGAGTATAAATATCCAATAACTGTTTCGGAGAAACAGAATTCCCTTTTGATCCTGACATTTTTCCGCCCAATCCCTGCAATCCTACGAATTCATATCCCTTGAATACCGGTGGCTCAAAACCAAAAATTTCTCTGGCGATTACTTTCGAGACATCAAAACTTCCCCCTGGGGCAGAATGATCCTTTCCCCCCGGTTCAAAATCGACATTTTCAAATTTCCAACGCATCGCCCAATCGACTTTCCATGCCAATTTAACAATTCTTTTTTCCGTTATATCAATAGTTTCTTCTTTGTTTGTATCAAAACATTTATAAGTGATTTTCTTGTCCCCATCATAACTGATTACTTTTGTATTGTCTTTTCCGGTAAAAGTAGAGTAAACAGAAATCGGGTAAAAATTTTTCTTGTATTCTTCTGGCTGAATATTTTTGTTTTCTTTTCCTTTTTCTGTCATAAAAGAAAGCAAAATGTCCGCGATTTTTTCCCTATTTTGCAATGCTTTAATAATCAAATCGTCGTATTTACCCGAAGCATATTCTTTGGTCTGAGAACGATATTCCAAATCAATATCTATCTCTTTCATCGATTCTTCAAATTCTTTTTCGTGTTTCTCTGCATAAGAAGAATATTTCCCGTCAGGAGAAGGAACAGAGGTTAAAGGTAATCCAATGTATTGTTCATAAGAAGAATCCAGTCTGGCAGGCACTTTTCTGAAACGATCAAAATCATCCCAAGAAAAAATCATTCTGACATTTTTTCCTCTCTTTTTTAACTCATTAAAAACACCAAAAGAAGTAATCACGTCTCTGAAATTACCAAAATGAATAGTGCCGGACGGACTGATTCCGGCGGCACAAGTATACAAGTCTTTGTCAGGAGATTTTGCCAAAACTTCTTCGGCAAAAGAAACACTCCAATGTTTAGTTTCTATTTTATTTTCATCAACCATAATTAAAAATTAAAAAGTCAAAATCGAAAAACCCAAAAATAAATTCAAATTTGGATGCAAGACGAGGAGGTGAGAAAAAATTATTTGAGGCGTATTGAACATACGACGAAAATAATTTTTTTGACACCGACAAAGTCTGGCGCCAAATTTGGATTTATTTTATTTTATTTCTACTATTTTGTATTCCATCTTCCCTTTAGGCGCCTCAAAAGTAAAATCATCTCCTACCTTCTTTCCCAACATCGCTCTCCCCAAAGGTGACTGAGCTGAGATTTTTCCCTCGACAGTGTTAGATTCTTCTGCTCCAACAAGCTTGTATTCAATACAATCTTTTTTGCCTTTTTTACAAATCTTAACCATACTACCAACCCCAGCAATATCTTTCTTTCCGCCCTTAACAATCTCTGCCTCTTTCAAAACAGATTCTATTTGAGAAATTCTTGATTCAAGATTTGCTTGATCTTCTCTGGCTTGATGATATTCGGCATTTTCTTTAAGGTCACCCAAAGAAACCGCCTGATCCAATTCAACGGCAATTTCCTTTCTTTTGACACTTGTAAGATGCTCAAGTTCGTTCTTAAGTTCCTCGTATCTTTCCTTTGTTAAATACTCTTTTTCCATAATTACCGCCATAATAACACATAAATACCTTTTAAACCATATCTACCAAAAAGTTACATACTTGTTGTTATTGACTTCAAACCATCATTTCAATATACTGAACGAGTCCTAGAAAGCCGGCAGGCTTCGGGAATCAAGGCTTAATACCGTGACGTGTATCAAAAGCCCAGAAGTACCGGCGAGGGAAAAAAGGTGAAAGCCACGACCGAAACGAACCAAGTCCTCGAGGGGGAAACGACAGTCGTGAGAGTGAGTAATCAGACTGGTCACAAAAACAGGAGGTGGCCAGCCACGGAAATGAATCAATCTCGCAAGCGATCCTGTCGCCAGCAGAGAAAGAAACTATTTTCGTAACGTCACAAACGAGGGAGCTTCAGCTCCCTCTTTTTTATTTTCGAAATTAGAATTAAAAAAATAAATTACAAAATCTTCACGACCGTCACATCTATGCGATAAATCTGTATTACGGAAATACAGATTTTTAATATAAAAATGACGGTCGTCAGAAAGTGTGTAAAATATGTATTTCGGTATTTCGGTATTCCAATAATTTATATTTTTTGTTAATATTTTAATTTTCTAAATATTCTGGTCTGTAAATATGGATCCAATCCAAAGTCTGTCGCATAACATACAAACCTCCGACTGTATTTGTTTTTGGTCCGTGTTCCATTATCACAGTAAAAGCGTATTTTGGATTTTCATAAGGAAAAAATCCAATAACCCATGAATTGACATAATTTTTGCTAACACCTAATTCCGCGGTTCCTGTTTTACCAGCCATTTTTACATAAGACACCGACAAACCTTGTGCAGTTCCCTCTGTCACAGCGTCTCTCATTCCCTCTTTCACTACTCTAAAATCGGTCCGACTAATGTCAATTCTTTCTGGTAATTTATTATTTAATTTACTATTCTTTAACAAAGTAGGCCTTAGCAAGTATCCCTCATTTGCAACTGCTGATGTCGCTCTCACTGCCTGTAATGGCGTCACCTGAAAACCGTACTGACCAATAGATGTGTGATAAGTATTTCCCAATGTCCAATCCTCACCATCAAAAGTTTCTTTTTTCCAATTTGGGTTAGGAACATTTCCAGCTTCCTCTCCAACAACCTCTGCTCCAGTTATCTGACCAAAACCAAACATTTTCATATATTCATTTATTTTTGTGATTCCCAATCCTTTTTGTCCTGGATAACCGCCACCGACTTCATAAAAATAAACGTCGGACGAAACAGCAAGAGCTCTTCTCATGTCTACCCAACCATGAGCCTTCCAATCTTTGAAAACAGTTTTTAATTCTGGGTTATAAGGATTCTGGACTGAAATAGAACCGGTACTTAATATTTGTTTATTAGGATCGATCAAACCTTCATTTAAAACACCGAGCGCCATAAACGGTTTAACGATAGATCCTGGAATATAGAGACCGGAGGTAATTCTATTTAAAAAAGGGTGTCTTTCATCAAAAATATATTCGGCTACTTTATCATTATTTTCACTATTGGACATCACATCTGAGCTGTATTCAGGAAAACTTGTCATTGCCAATATCTCGCCTGTCTTAACATCCATTATCACACCAGCACCACCCTGAAAACCAACTCGACCAGACAATTCACGAATTGTGTTATACATAAAACTTTGCAATTCCGCATCAATAGATAAAGTAACATTGTCTCCATCAACAGGAACATTAATCATCATTTCTGATTTTTTGTCAGACAAGGCGTTTACCTCGACAATCTTTACTCCATTTTCACCTTTTAATTCATCATTAAAAATTTTTTCTATACCATCTTTCCCAACAGTTTCAAATTCATAATAATTACCCTTTTTATCCTTCAAAGGATATCCAACATACCCCAACACATGAGACATCCCGTCTTTTGCTATATAATTTCTTTGGGCATGAACATCTTCGCTTTCGCTCAAAGTGTTTGCTATTAATTCTAATCCGTTTCTGTCATAAACCAAACCTCTCTCGGAAAATATTATTGTATTTTCCAGACGGTTATTTTCACTTTGAGTGAAATAATTATCCCCTTCAATAATCTGAAGAATAAAAATTTTTGAAGTAAAAAGGATCAATACTAAAGAAAAAAATGCCCCAAACAAAAAAATCGTTCTTTTGCTAATTGGCTTTTCGATTGTTCCTTCAAATTGTTGTTTATCAAATTTTGGCAAATTTGAAGAATCCAAGAAAATTTCATCCGGATCGATTTCGCCACCCCAACGCTGTTTTTTCCTAAAAAATTTCATATCTGTGATTTAATATTTAGATTCTCAATCTCCTCTTGAACCAATGGACAAAAGCAAAAACAACAAAAATAATAATCAAATGAACGAATACTTTTCCATGAAAGATATTCATCGGTGCTGAATAAAGAGAATCCAAAACAAAAGCAAACAAAAAAGATTCATAAAAATTGAAAAAAAATCCAATTCCTAAAAACATCAGAAACAAAGAAAACCACCAAGGAGCGATGGCAATAGAAACAAAAATCAATAGATTTAAAATTATTCTGATTTTAATATTTGAACCCATTTCAACTCAAACAAATTTATTGGACCTTTTACTATAATTAACTGAAAAGGGTCTTTTGGATCAGAAAAAATTTCTGATATATTACCCAAAATTTTAGTGTCTATTCCTCCAACAAAAACAGGGTCACCTATTGCGACATCGGTATTTTGAGGAAGTTTTATTTCAAAATTTCCGGCACCCCTTCCCACAGCAACCGCTTCAATATTGTGAATACCAACAATTACAAAAGTTTCTTGCTTAGGAAAAGAAAACAATCTTACTCTTGATGTACTCTTTGAAACCTCTGACAAATCTCCGATTAAGATATCCCCATATGCAAAAACCTTATCACCAACCCTTAACCCTAAATCACTTCCGGCATCTATAACAAAGGTATCATAAATAGAAGCGTTCAACTTTGACAAAACAGAAGCCAACAACATATCCTGACTGATTTTTCTTCCCATAATTTCTTTCAATTCCAAATTTTCCTTCAACAACAAATTTCTATCCACCAACATCATCTCTGTTTCACTGGCAGTTTTTTTTAACTGTTCATTTGAAGCAATCAATGTTTTCTTTGAAACAAAAAAACCTAAAACATCAGAGGATGTTTCTTCTACTTGATTTTTGCTACCCCAAAGCGGAGAAAAGAATATTCGAAAAAAACCATCAAAAGTTGTCGTCAATTTAGCGTAAAAAAACAAGGCAACAATTATTACAAGCAAAAACCAAAAAAAATTATTATTCTTTTTTCTAGTTCCTAAGCGGTAATTCATCATCATTTTGAATTAACATTTCTCTATAATTATCCAGATCTTCTAAGACAATCCCTGTTCCTCTCGCAACAGCTGTCAAAGGATCATCAACTATGTAAACCGGCACTTCAATATATTCACTTAACAATTGGTCAAAACCTTTCAACAACGCTCCTCCCCCAGCCAAGAAAACACCGCGATGAATTATATCAGAAACAATTTCAGGAGGAGTAGTTTCCAAAACTTCTTTTACCGCATCAAGAATAATATCAATAGAAAGACCAATTGCTTTACGAATGTCTTCATCTGTGACAGTGATTTCTTTTGGTAATCCTGTGACAAGGTCTCTTCCGCGTGCCAAATATTTTTCTTTTTGTTTTTGAGGAATTAAAGAACCGATAGCAATTTTTAAGTTCTCGGCAGTCTTTTCTCCGATAAGCATTTTATATTCATCTCTCATATAAGAGATGATATCTTGGTTAAATTTATCGCCGGCAATTCTTAAATTTTTTGAGTTAACAATGCCACCAAGAGAAATAACGGCTATATCTGTTGTTCCTCCACCAATATCAACAATAACGCTACCTACCGGATCTTTAACTGGTAGACGATGCCCAATAGCTGCTGCTACCGGTTCCTCAATAATATGGACTTCTCTGGCCCCAGCGTTTCTTGCAGCATCTCTCACAGCTCTTGTTTCTACATTGGTAATTCCTGACGGCACACCCACCAACACACGAGGGCCAATCATTTTGTTTGAATCTTTTTGTGCTTTGTTTATCAAATAAGCAATCATTTCTTCCGTTACCTCAAAGTCTGAAATCACTCCGTCAACTAATGGCTTTACAGCAATAATATGAGCAGGAGTTCTTCCCAACATTTTTTTTGCTTGTTCTCCGATTGCAACCACTCTACCTGTTTTTTGGTTAATAGCGACAACTGACGGCTCTGAAATCACAATTCCTTTTCCTCTTCTATAGACCAAAGTATTAGCTGTTCCTAAATCAATACCAACGTCGTTTGAAAACCAACCGTCAAACTTTTTTCTCATTTTTTCTGTTGTTTTGTTTAGAAAATCCATTTGACTAATATTACACAAAACAAAGCTAAAAGACAAATTTCGAGGTAAACATACTAACCTGCCTGCGCAGATAGGTGATACGAATAATACTAATGCGATACGAATGCAAAAAACGGTCAATGACCGATTTTTTTGTATCTTAATAAGACAGTCAAATCGTCGATATTTTTTATTTTAATTGAGAAATTAATTCATCTATTGGAATAATTTTTCCCTCGCTCTCGTTTCTTTTTTTCATTTCCACTCCACCCGCCTGCAAAGATTTTTCAGAAATAACCACACGATAAGGAACCCCTATCAAATCACTGTCCGCAAATTTTTCTCCGGCTTTTCTATCTCTATCATCAAACAAAACTTCCACACCATTTTTTCGTAATTGATTATAAATTTCTTCCGCTTTTTCATTAACGCCCAAACTTAACAAATGCACCTTAAATGGGGCGACTGATTCAGGCCAAATAATTCCTTTGTCATCACTATTCAATTCAACGATTGCCCCCATTAATCTAGAGGGGCTCATTCCATAAGAACCCATGAAAACAGGTTTTTCTTCTCCGTTTTCGTCTTTGTATTTTAAATTTAAAGGATCAGAAAATTTATAACCCAAAGTATAAATGTCTCCTACCTCAATTGATTTTTGACCAACCAAACTATCTTTGTTCAAATTCAAATCAAAGTCTTTCAAAATCTCATCATTAAAATCCTCTTTGTTTATAGCGATTTTCTTTCCTTCGTCAATAACATAAACAATGTCTTCTCCCGCTTCTGAAAGAGTCTGAAATTCATAAGAATATTTTGAAAATGACCCGCCTGAAGAAATCGTAATATATGTTTTTTCTCCCATTCCCAAACGACTAAAAACATTCATATAAACATCTTTCATTTTTTCGTAAAATTCGTTATGTTCTTTTTCATCCTTACAAAAAGAATACAAATCTTTCATAAAAAATTCTCGCCCTCTCATAAGACCGGATTTTGCCCTTGATTCATTTCTAAACTTTGTTTGAATTTGATAAGCAGAAAATGGCAAATCTTTGTAAGAAGAAACAAAGTTTGACATTATTCTCGCAATTGCTTCCTCGTGAGTAAACCCAAGACCCAATTCTGTTCCATTTTTCAATTTAGTTTTAAACCAATTATCTACGACATCGTCACTCCATCGATTTGTCTTTTCCCAAATTTCTTTGTCCTGCAATACGGTCATAAATATTTCCAAACTTCCGGCTTTATTCATTTCCTCTCTAATAATATTATTTATATTATTCAAAACTATCAAACCCAAGGGCAAATAATTATATGCTCCGGCAAGTTCTTTGGTAACAAAACCAGCCTGAGTTAACAACTGAGCATTTTTTGACACCTCATCCTTTGGCGATTCTTTTCTCGTCTTTGTAAATAATTGTGATTGTTTCATCCCGTTAGAGATAGGAAACCATTTTTAACAAAAAATGATTTTCTTATCTTTAAAATTATTATTAATAAATTTCTTATGTTGTATATCTAAAAGGTTTCCGTCTTTTTTCTTTACTCTTATAAATAATTGTCGTATTTCGATACATCACACCCCCCCCGACAGAAATAAACCAACATCTCTAACGGGATTCATATTTTTATATTTATAAACTCTATATTACATCAAAAAAATAAAAATAAAAAATGCCACCGGCTAAACGCTACGGTGGCACTCCTGACATTGACTCAATGAACCATTTTTTATGTAATTCCTCACAGGGAAATTCTTTCGAACAAAAAATTTTTTCTTCATCAAAAATAAATGCTGGTTTTTCTGGAAGTTCCAAAAGAACAAGGTCTTCAACATAGCTGTGACAACTTTCCAGAACCAATGTGTCCAAAGACGGAACAGGGCTTTCTTCACAAGGATACCCCACGACGATAACACCCTCTAATAAAGAAAAGACCTGTAAACACCTCTGATTTATTCCTACTCCTACAATTATAACTAAATCTTTATTCAAACTTTCCTCCTAAAAAGATTGATGACTTAGGATAACTCGATTTCTAAAAAAAGATTATTATAAAATGACACCGAAGTCAAGATAAAAAGATCAGTGAAACAAATAAAGAAAAGCTTCAATACTTTGAATTACAAAACGACACAGACTACTTCACTTCGTCTGCAAAAAAACAACAAATCCATTATGTCGATGATCGAAAAGTGAAATTTTTCGGTCGCCCCTATCTGTCCTACTTATACAGAGAGAGCAAACGAGTTTGCGAACGATAGCACTTTAAATTTTTCAAGAAAGAATTTAAAGTAATATCACAATCTAATAAAATAACTATGCATTTCACAATTTGATACATAAGACAAAAAAAGGATTAATACGAAAAGTGAAAAAATTAATCAAATTAATCAAATTAATCAAATTCTTTTATACTCAAAATTATGACGACCGTCATAATTTTGAGTATCTATTTACAACCACAAACGCAACCGCTGTGACAACTGATTATTTAGTATTCGTTATTTATCACCTATTACTCTCCGCTTATTATTTACTATCAGATTTTTATACAAGACCAAAAATCTCTTTCAACCACATATCGTTTTCGAGATTATCTACCGTCATATACAGAACATCCTTGCCTAAAAATAAATTAGACTTCATCATTATCACTAGTTCTTCACAATCATAAGGAAATATCCAGACACTATTTTGTAATTTAACAAAACCGAGTCTATCTAATGTCTGTCTCAACAGGGTTCTGGTTCCTCTTCTGTTTTCTTTTATATCAAACATGACCACTCTCCATTTCTTGTCCCATTTCTTTGATTTCCTAATTTCCAAATCACCCAATTCATATTTAGCTAACTGTTCTTTCCCCTTCTCAGTTAAACGAAGAAATTTTTTACCATCTTTTATCTCAATTCTAATTAAACCTTTTTTGGTTAAATTTTTGACTGATCTATTCAAATAATAAATTTGATCTTTTCCTTTATATTTTCTTTTTTTAGAAAACTGACCTATTATCTGTAATGCATTTGGAGCCACAACGGCAATACCTATCAGTCCAACAGTCGCAACGGTTGCTAAAATAATCTTTTGAACATTTATATTTTTATTATCCATCAAAATTAACTTTGCATTAGGTTATTAATCAACAATATTTAAATATATTATTATTAAATAATAATATATTGATTCAATTACTCAAAATTATGACGGTCGTCACAATTTTAAGTTTTAAGTTTTAAGTTTTAAGTTTTAAGTTTTAAGTTTTAAGTTTTAAGTTTTAATAAATTTTGAATTTTAAGCCAAACTCACTTACCCTATCATTAAACATTCAAAATAATTTTAATTACTTTACTTTGTTTACGAAAACAAAAAAACCCAAACTTTTTTATGTTTGGGTTTTTATTTTAAAAAAGTTTTAAGATATCGTTGTAAGTGACTATAACCATCAATCCCATCAACAGGACAAAACCAATCAGATTGAGAGTATTCGTAACAACCGGCTTGATATTTTTTCTTATTACTGCTTCAATAGCGACAACCAAAAGTCTTCCTCCATCCAATGCGGGAAATGGAATTGAATTGATAACCGCAAGGTTTATAGAAATAAATGCAACAAAGTTTAATAAATAAATCCAGCCGAACTGTGAAGCATCTCCTACCATTCCAACAATACCAACAGGGCCAACCAATTGCGAGAAAGCCTTGCTACCTTCAAAAACCCCAACAACAAAAGTAAAGAGGCCAACAGCTATCATACCTGTTAGACTGGCGGTCAACTTGGCACTTTCCCACATTGCATTAAACAATGACAATTTTGCGATACCAATAACATCTGTTGTAATACCAATAGCATAACCGTCTTCCAAAATTCCTTTCACAGGAATTGCTGATGTCGTCATAATATTATTTTTTCCTCTTTCAAAAGTTATTTTTATCTCGTCTCCGCCATGAAGAGCAATAAATTCTCTCATCCGTTCTTCGTTAAAATTATCAATTGTCTCTTCTTCTGTCCCCAAGGAAATCAGTTTGTCACCTGTTTTCAAACCAGCCTCCATTGCAGGAGAATCTTCATTTACTCCAACCAAAACAACCCTTTTATCAGCAACATTTTCAAAACCAGGCTGATCGGTAGATACAGGAAGCCCTGACATAAAACCTATAGTAATCAAAATCCATGCAAACAAAACATTAAAAACAACGCCGGCAGAAATAACAATAGCCTGCATCCACCTTGGCTTGTGAACCATACTTCTTTCCCTGTCTGGTCCGTTTATAGATTCGTCACTAGGATCTTCGCCAAAAATCTTAACAAATCCTCCCAACGGAATTATATTAATGGAATATTCTGTCTCACCTTTTTTCTTGGCAAAAATCCTAGGAGGAAAACCTATCCCGAATTCGTCCACTCTCATTCCCAATTTCTTTGCGGTAACAAAATGCCCAAATTCATGGACTAGTATCAACACCGCAAGAACTACTACAAATAAAATGATTGCCATATTTTTTATTTATATAATCCTAATTCCCCGAATTAAATCCTAATTCCCCGAATTACCGAATTATCCGAATTTTGTTCTTAATAATTCGTATTCGTAATTATTTGAGGCACCTGCCTCTTTTCTGAAAGAAAAGCAACGACACGGCAGGCAGGTTCGGATATAATTTGTAGTATTCGGATTATATCTATTTAATAATTTTTAAATCCACTTCTTTTATTTCATCGGCGATACCGTCAATTAGATCATACTTATCCAAATCACCCACCTCTACCCAAACATAATCAACACTATCATCATCAAGTTTAACATCTCCGGAAACATAATTACAATAAAAACTTAAAACAACCACGGGAATACCATCCGGTCTAATAAATGTCAAATCAAGTAAATACTGAGGTTTATCTACCTCCAAATTTACCTCCTCTCTGATTTCTCTCCTTAAAGCATTTTCAATCGCATAATACCACTGTCCAGCTTTTGTGGTTGGAGAAGTATTCGTATAATCATCAGTTTCCAAACCCCCACCAGGAACAGTCCATTTATTAGGAAAAGCTTTTTTATCAGGACTTCTCTTGGTAATCAAATATTTGCCGTCCTTGTGAATAATAGCGGTCAAAGCAATTCTATGTAATTCTTTATCTTTTATTTCCATCTTTTTTCAGATTTATGATTTATGATTTATGAAAGATATTAAAGTGAGATTTCTTTTTCTTTCTTAGCAAAAATTTCTTCAAACTTTTTGTTCGTTTCATCAACAATCTTTTGCATATCATCTTTCAATCTAAATTTTTCATCTTCACTGATTTCGCCATCTTTTTCTCTCTTTTGAATATCTTCCCACTCTTTTTCTCTTTCACCTCTCAAAGAAACTCTGGCTTTTTCCAATTTTTCTTTTGCTGATTTTATCAACAAAACTCTTCTCTCTGAAGTTAATTCTGGGAAAATAACACGAATACCAATACTGTCAGAAACAACCGATACTCCTAAATTGGCATCGTTGATTGCTTTTTCCATCCCTCTAACCTGAGATTTGTCCCAAGGAGAAATCCTTAATGTACGGGCATCTTCTGTACCCACTGTTGCCAACTGGTTAATAGGCATTAATGATCCGTAGCTTTCTACTTTGACACCATCAAGAAGCGCCGGAGACGCCATACCAGTTCTGATGGTTGTATATTCTTTTGATAACCAACTTTCTATCTCCGAAAGTTCTTTTTTAAATTTTGAAAAATCGTAACTCATATATTTAAGATTCAAGATTTAGGACCTGCCTGCCGGCAGGCAGGTTTAGGATTTATCCTCTACCCCACACACTAAATGCTTTTTAAATTATTTTAATAATTTATGTTATTTACAAATATTTTTTGCCTCATCCATAATTTTTTTCACTCTTTGTCCAGAAACTCCAATGGATCCCAAAATATTTTCTCCTCCACCAATAATCTCTCGACATAACACAATTCCCTGATTAAGAAATTCTTGTTTTTCTTTTTTTGTCAAAGAAGTTAAACAGGTTAGTGGGTGGACTTTTGTTTCTTCAACCAAATCTTGAAGATTTCCCTGAGATGGGTAATTCCAACCAATCATGTTAAGGCCGGCACAATTTCCATACTGAATCGCTCGCCCGCTAAATTTTGTATTTGTTATCAAATAACGCTTAACTTCTTTTCCTTTACCAAAACGATTATAAAAATCACCTTCTTCTATATCATCCAAACGCGCCTTTACATAAAGAGCAACTTTCAAATCAGATTTTAACGCGGTATCATTATGGAACTTTATTTCACCAATAATAATTTCTTTATCGTTATGGGCAATAACATCCATTTCATGAATGACGCACTTGCCATTAACGGTCTGCCCCACTTCGACTTGATAACCTTTTGCTCTAAAAATTTCCCCAATAAAATCTTCAAAAGGGAATCCATTCGGGCCAAGATCTTCAATTGCTCTGCGCACAGAATATCTGCTTGCAATTACTTTATCTTTCTTTTTTAAAAGAGAAAATGCTTTTTTATAAATTTTTGTGGTTGAAATTCCATCAGTTAATTCGCCTGTTACTTTCAAGGCAATGTCCTGAATAGTTTTCTCATCTGCTCCGGCTCTTCTTAATGAATATTTGAGCTTGGAAACATCAAAAAGTTCTTTCTCTCCATTTAGTTTTACTATGTATACATCCTGCATATGACAAAAATTATATCATAAAAAAAGGCGAGTATTAAACTCGCCCCGCATTTAAAGCAATTGTTATCAACCCTTGCTCGTAAAAACTAGGTCTTCTTGCTTTGTCCAAATTGTGGAGAACAACTGAGATGTTCGTATACAAAAGACAACGTTTGTCATCTTTAAGCTGTGAACATTTTTTGAGGTTCTTTTCTCTATCTGGACAGACACTACATCCATAATCAAGACGAAATTTTTCAATTCCCATACATTGTTCCCCTCCTCCTAAATTATTCTGAATTATAAAATTCATGGAAATTTACAAATCACTTCTCCTGTTTAATATTATTACAGAAAATACTTTCAAGCAATCAGAAAACCGCAGGAATTTTATCTTTATATATTTTCTACTAACTACCCACTACCAACTAATCTATTATTCCCCCGCCAATACAAACCTCGTCATCATAAAAAACAACAGATTGCCCAGGAGAAACCGCTTTTTGCGAATTCTCAAAAACAACCTTCAAATCTCCAGAAGCAAGGCTTCTGGAGATTTTGCAAGATTGGAGTTCTTGCCTGTATCGTATTCTAGCCTCATATTCTCTGTCAAAATTTGGCTCTTGTCCGGAAACCCAATTTACATTTTGGATATTGATTTCTTTCTTATCAAAATTTTCTTTTTCATTAAATTTGTCAGAAACTGTGATTGTGTTCTTTCCCACATCTTTAGAGACAACAAAATATGGTTTGTCGTCAGGCGTCTTTTTTGTAATTATAAAACCATGCCTTTGTCCAAAAGTATAATAATAGGCTCCGTCGTGATAACCAATTACACTACCATTCTCGTTCAAAACATCTCCTCTTTTTTCCGGAAGAAATCTCTTCAGAAAATCTTTCATTTCCACCATACCAACGAAACAAAGTCCCTGACTGTCTTTTTTTTCTGCCGTAAGCAGGCCAAATTTTTCTGCCAATTTCCTGACCTCTGGTTTTTCCAAATGTCCCACTGGAAATAAAATATGTTTTAATTGTTCCTGTCCCAATGTCCAAAGAAAATAACTCTGGTCTTTATTCTTATCCATACCAGCCAATAATTTTATTTTTTCTTCATTTTTAAATTTTAAATTCTCATTTTGCATTTTGAGATTTGAATTTTGAATTTGAGAATAATGTCCCGTCGCAACATAATCTGCACCATTCTCCAAAGCAAACTTTAAAAATCCGCCGAACTTGATTGATTTGTTACACATTACATCCGGATTAGGTGTCCTGCCATTCTCATATTCATCAATCATATAATCAAAAACTTCCTTCTTGTATTCTTTTTCCAAATCCAAATCCAAAAAAGGAATATCTAGGAAAGAACAGACTCTCATCGCGTCCAATCTGTCTTCTCGCCAATCACATTTTACGAATTCTGGTTGCCAAACTTTAATAAAGACACCGGTTACATCGTAGCCTTGGTCCTTTAATAAAGCAGCAGAAACAGACGAGTCTACCCCGCCTGACAAACCAACAAAAACTTTTTTTCCTTTGTTAATCATTGCCACCATAATATATATTTAAAATTATTATGTAAATAGAAAGCTTAAAACAACAAAACAAAAACTCTCCGCTAAACGGCGGAGAGTTTTTGTTTGAACATCAAGAAAAATTATTTTCTTTTTGTTGTCTTCTTCTTTGCAACTTTCTTAACTGCTTTCTTAACTGCTTTCTTTTTTGGAGCAGCCTTCTTTGTTACTTTTTTAGCAACTTTCTTCTTTGCAACTTTCTTTACAACCTTCTTCTTTGTTGCTTTTTTCTTTGTAGGCATATTATTTTAATTTAGATTAAATTTATAAAAATTCGACCTAACTGTTAAACTCATTTCCAAAATATTTTTTTGAAAATATTTTTGAAAATGAATTTAAAAATTTTTTCCTTACATTAATTATACAACTTTTAAAATTTAAAAAAATATTTTTTTGAAAAAAGTGGGGATAATTATTTTAAAAATTTTTTTTAAAAAAAATTTTTTTATTTTTTATTTTAAAATTTAAAAAATATTTTTTGAAAATTTTAAATTTCTTACAAATATAAAATCGAAGATCTTATCTTAAAATTTACGCGACCGCGTAAATTTTAAGATATCTATTTTTTAAAAAATAATTTGAAAAATATTTTTTTATTTGTTAATCTAATAAAAGATCAGTTAAATTCTTTGATGGAGGAATATTGATGTCGAATAAAAAAGTCTCTGCAAGAAGAGATAAAAATATGTTTAGGGGAAATGTTATTTTAAACTCGATCAAAAAAGAACGCGAGCCTTGGTGGAGTATTTTGATAAATTCACTGAGGTATAAAAAAGAAAAAGACCAGCAATAAAAGCCCGCAAGGGCTTTTTGTTTTGATTATTTTTTTACAAATCCAAGTATTAATTCAATATTGAATATTTTTTATTTTCTGTGCGCCGGGCAGGATTCGAACCTGCGAAGGCTAAGCCAGCAGATTTACAGTCTGCCCTCGTTGACCACTTGAGTACCGACGCATTTATTTCGGTCTATATTCTATTGTAAATTATGCAAGAAATTTTCTCTCGGGCAGACTTACGGTCTGCCCTGTTGTCCTCCTGTCGTCTGCTCGTCCTACGGACTCACTTAGACGACTTCCTCGCTTCGCTCGGAACCGGATAAAAAGCTTAAACGCTTTTTATCCACTTGAGTACCGACGCATTTAGTATGGGTCTGATTATAAACTAAAAACAATTTTTTGCAAAATAAAAACGGGGTTTCCCCCGTTTTTTACTTGAGAAAATTACTGCCACTCAATACTTCCATCAATTCCCTCTCGTCAGACGGACGAGGTAAATCAAAACGCGGGAAAACCCAAGGAAATTCATTACCGGTTTCTTTTTCCCATTTAACAACCTGAATTGTTTTTTCTTTTATGTCCTGAATTTTATTAATTGCCAATGCTGTCAAATAATCCTCGTAATCAATTCCCAATGGGTGCATATTTTCTCCACAAATTTTTTAATCTCAAAAAATCATACATACTCAAAATTCTGACGGCCGTCACAATTTTGAGTGAGTATGGATGATTCATTAATCTAAACAAACCTGTGCATAAAGATACCAAATATCAATATAAAAAACAAACACTGCAGAGGTTTAACCTCTGCAGTGTTTGTTTTTTATATTTATTTAACTTTCTCTTTCGATTTTGTTGATTTTATAGACCTTTGACTTGTTTTCTTTTTCACATCAAAGATAAATTCCCCATTTTTTTCGTCTACCTTTACTACACCGCCAGACATCATATTATTTTCAATCATTGATGACGCAATCGGCGTCAAAACTTTATTTTGAATTAATCGTTTCAATGGCCTTGCTCCATACTGAGGATTGTAACCTTCTTTTGAAAGATACAACAACGCTTTGTCTGAAATTTCAAATGTAACATCTTTATCGGCAAGTCTCTTTTTTACCAAACCAACCTGAATATTAACAATCTCTTTAATTGCTTCCGGCGACAAAACATCAAAGATAATTATTTCATCCAGACGATTGATAAATTCTGGACGAAAATGTTCCCTTAATGCTTTTTGAACATTGTCTTTTGCGTCACGATAATTTTCGACATCGCTTTTGTTTTGTCCAAAACCGATTGTTTCCATCTTGTCGATAAACTGTGACCCAATATTCGATGTCATAATAATGACAGCGTTTTTGAAATTTACTTTTCTCCCCTTTGCATCAGTTAAAGTTCCGTTATCAAGTACCTGCAAAAGAATATTAAACACTTCTGGATGAGCTTTTTCTATTTCATCAAACAAAACAATAGAATATGGTCTGTGACGAACAGCCTCGGTCAAATTACCTCCTTCTTCATGACCAACATATCCTGGAGGAGATCCAATCAATTTTGAAACGGAATGTTTTTCCATCAATTCCGACATATCAACACGAATCAAAGCATCTTCATCATCAAACAAAAATCCTGCCAGTTTTTTGGTAAGTTCTGTTTTTCCAACACCGGTTGGACCAAGAAACATAAAAGAACCGATTGGCCTATTAGGATCCGCAATTCCCACCCTTGATCTTTTTATAGCATTGGACACTTTTTTGATTGCGTCATCCTGACCAATTACACCCTTTCCTAAATCTTCTTCTATTCTGTTTAGTTTTTGAACCTCTTCTTCCAACATTCTGGTAACAGGAACACCGGACCAACGGCTAACGATCTCTGCGATTTCATTTCCGGTGATTTCTTCGTTTAAAATTCTTCGTGATTTTTGAAGTTTTTTTAATTTGCTTGTGTTGTTATCAAGTTCTTTTTCCAACTGAGGAATTTTTACATAACGAATCTCTGCAGCTTTTGACAAATCAGCAACAGCCTCGGCTTGCTCCGCCTCGATTCTTGCTTTTTCCAATTCGGCTTTTATTAATTTAATACCGGAAAGAGCATCCCTTTCATTTTTCCATTTGAGTTCCAATTCAGATGTCTTTTCCTGCAATTCTGCAATTTCCATATCGATTTCTTTTACTCTCAAATCATTTTTCTTTGCTCCTTTCTCTTTTGTTAGTGCCTGTTTTTCAATTTCAAGACGCATTATCTTTCTATGAGCATCTTCCAGAACAGGGGGTTTGTTTTCCAAAGAAATTTTTAATGACGAAGCAGCTTCGTCGATTAAATCGACAGCCTTGTCAGGCAAAAATCTGTCGGTAATATATCGACTGGATAAATCAACCGCCGAAACAATCGCGTCATCGGTTATTTTCACTCCGTGATAAAGTTCATATTTTTCTTTCAACCCTCGAAGAATTGCTTTTGCATCATCAAGAGACGGTTCGTTTACCATCACAGGCTGAAATCTTCTGGTCAATGCAGGGTCTTTTTCAATATACTTTTGGTATTCTTTCAGCGTTGTTGCTCCGACTGCTCTCAATTCACCACGAGCCAAAGCAGGCTTTATCATATTAGAAGCATCCATTGACCCTTCCGAGGCACCCGCTCCGACAATAGTGTGAATTTCATCGATAAACAAAATTACTTTTCCATTTGATTTTTCTACTTCTTTCATTATTGCTTTCAACCTGTCCTCGAACTCTCCTCTGTATTTTGTTCCAGCAACCAACAAACCCAAATCAAGAGAAAGCAATTCTTTGCCTTTTAATGATTCTGGAGCATCACCCTGAACAATCCGCAAAGCCAGACCCTCGACAATTGCAGTTTTTCCTACTCCCGCCTCTCCTATCAAAATTGGATTATTTTTTGTTCGTCTAGAAAGTATCTGAATGATTCTTCTAATTTCGGCATCTCGTCCAATAACAGGGTCCAGTTTGTTATCCATCGCTAACTGAGTCAAATTTCTTGTATATTTAATTAGTGTTTTAAATTTGTTTGGTTGTTTTATATCAGAAATTTTTCCCTCTCTTACTTCGTGAATTATTTCTCCTACTGCCTCTTTATCAATTTTGAAACGAGAAATCAATTCTCTAGTATTTCCAGGAGCGTCCAAGAGAGAAATTAAAAAGTGTTCAGTTGAAATAAACTCATCCCCCATTGACGATGCCACACTCGTTGATTGTTCCAATACTGTCGCCAATTCAGGAGTTAAATAAATTTGATATGAAGGATTAAGAGTTGACCCTCTTTCAGGGTCTTCTAGCATTTCAAACAAAGAATCGGTTAGAAGAATAGTATCAATTCCCAATCTTTCCAAGACGGAAATAACAATGCTTTCCTCCTGCAACATCAAAGCAGTAAATAAATGAATCGGGCCAACATGATTTTGACCACGCTCAATAGCAAGCTCGTGAGCTTTTTTTATTGCCTCTTTGGCCTTTGTTGTTAAATGATTTAGTGGTGGCATCATAAAAATTTAAAATTAAAATCTAAAAGCACTTTGTCTTATATAAACTCCTCGGCTCGGTAATCTGAAAAAATCCACTGCGTTACTTTTTTCAGATTACACTCGCTCTACATCGTTTATCAAAATTAAAAATTAGACTGAATATATTGAACAAATCAAAAAAAAGATAGTCTTACAATATAATATATTTGGTGAGTTAGTCAACCAGTTAGACGGATAGATTTTTGATGTCAAAATTAACAAAATTCAATGGAACAAATGACCCCGTTCCAGCATCAACGCTAATTCCGATAACTTCTCCATTTAAATTAACCAGCGGTGCACCTGTCAAAATACTTGCAGGGGCAATATTTGTTTTGATATCCAAAACATGCAAACTTGCTGAAATAATTTCGGTTGAACTTGCTGACGCCATTGAATCATTTCCCTTGTCCTTAACAAACCCTGAAATAATCCCCATCAAAACTTCCGTATTTTCTACACCCCCCAAAACAATAACTGATTGACCTAATTTTAATGAATCTGGATTTACTATAGAAGCTTCCTTGAAGACAGTTTTTAAAATTCCTCCATCTTTATCAATCGCTTTCAAATAAACAACCTGTTTTTTATTATTCGTTCCAATCTGAGACAGATCAAATCTTTTTTCTCCAACGTAAACGGCATAATTTTCACCACCCACAAGACTTAGACCGCTCGCGACTAATATCCCCTCCTTGTCAACAAACACACCATATCCAACAAATGTTTCTCCTTTATCACTAACAGAATAAATTTTTCCAAAAACACTATTTGTCTTATCAATTATCTCGGCGACCAAATTTTGTTCTTTAACATAAACAACTTCTTTGTTGGTCGAAGCAATTTGATTTGTCATCGGAACAACCTTTTCAACTGTTTGAGTAACAACCCTATTAATAGTCTGAGTAATTGCAGGAGGGGCCTGATCCATTAAAGTGACTGTGACAATGCCCGTGGCAATAGAGGTAACAAAGCTAACTAGTAGAGTTAGTAAGACGATTTGTGCTTTTGTTAATTGTTCTATATTCATCCCGTTAGAAGTAGCAGAGCTACTTCTAACGGGACAAGTCCCTAAGAGTAACAAGCTGCTTGTTAAATTAAAATATTTTATAAATTTTTCTCCACGCTATCTCTAACGGGATTCATCCCGTTAGAGATAGGAAGTCATCTTTAACAAAAAATGACTTCTCTATTTTTAAATTATTACTAATAAATTCGTCTTGTTATATATCTCCGTGACTTCCGTATATTTCTTATAAATCTGTCTAAGCAATTTACTATTTCAATATATCACACACCCGAAAGAATTAACCTAGTATCTCTAACGGGATTCATTAACTCTATGATAACTCATTGGAAAAAAGTAATCAAATTTTAACGCTCTAATAGCATCTAGTAATCTGAACTAAGTGCTCAATAAGTTCTGAAAGACTTGAACCAGAAGCTTCCAGCATCTTTTCCAAAACCGATCCTTCTTGAATATCAGGAATAATATTAGTTTCCAGCAAATAAATATCTCCCCGATTAGAAACAATAAAATCCGAGTGAGAATAGTCACCTAGGTCCAAAGATTCATGAGCATCTATTGCAAGTTGTTTAATCCTATTTTTCTTATCTGTGTCTAGTTCTGTCGGTATCAATAAATCAAAATCATTATTGAGTTTCGAAAGATTACATAAAAAAGGCTTGTTTCTTTTTATCTCTGTTGGCAAAAAAGTATAGTGGGTTATTCCCCTAAAATCCTTTATTACTCCACAAACGATTTCTTTTCCTCTAATATATTCTTCAACCAAAACAGCGTCTGACATCTCCAAATTACCCTCGATCAGATGTATTAGTTCTTCCAATGTATATGCCATATCCACTCCAAAAGAAATATCGCTATCAACTGGTTTCACAATAAAGGGAGCCGGGATTTCTCTGAAAATTTTATGTACCAACGCTCTATTATAATTTTCTTTTCTCAACAGTGAGTGGTATGGAGTTTTCATTCCATTTTTTTCAAAAATTTTCTTTGCCAAAAATTTATTGGTAGAAATAGCAGAAGACAATGCGCCAGATCCTGTATAAGGAACAGCAAAATCATCTAGCATTTTTTGCAATCTGCCTTTTGCATAATTACCCTTCACTGCATTAAAGACAAGGTCAATTCTCATCAATATTTTTTCCGGCCTAACAACGATTCCGTTCAAAAACCAATCACCGTCTCGTGAAATAGACACATCATAAACAACATATTTGTTGTTTGATAAATTTTTCAAAATATATGATCCCATTTTCATAGAGGATTCATATTCATATCCAGGACCGCCTCGCAAAACAGCAATTTTTAATTTGTGTACCATGAACAAATTATAACAAATAATCAGCGCACTGGTAGTTAATAGTTTACGGATCTTGCAAACTTTATAAACTTTATAAACTTTCAACTTTACAAACTCTTCCCCTTTCTCCATTTTTCAATCTCGGCATGATTCCCTGACAACAAAACTTTTGGCACTTTATAATTTTTATTTTTATATTTAAAAATTTCCGGACGAGTGTAAACTTCTGGCGAAGCATTCCTGTTTTCCTCCAATGAATCTTTGTCTCCCAAGACCCCATCGATTTGTCTCGCAATTACATCGATCATTAACATTGCTGGTAATTCACCGCCAGTCAAAACATAAGGACCAATTGTGACATCGTCTGTTTTGAATACTTTTTTTATTCGTGCATCAATCCCCTCGTAATGTCCCGCAATAATAATTATATTTTTACAAGACTTTACCAATTTTTTAGCGTAAGCATTATCAAATTGCTTGCCCGAAGGAGAAAGAAAAATTATTTTCGACTTTACATCTTTTCCTTTTGCTTTTTGGATCGCTTTTATTACAGGCTCGGCCTTGATAACCATTCCAGGACCTCCTCCGTACGGTTTGTCATCTACTTGCCTCTTGTTATCAGCGAAATCTCTTGGATTATAAAATTTTATTTTTATTTTTTTTGATTTTATGGCACGAGCAATAATAGACTCATTTATATATGAATCAAAAGAATTAGGAAATAATGTAATTATGTGAAAAGTCATAGAAATAGTATAAAGTCTATAAAGTCGAAAGTCTATAAAGGTAAAATAAAAACAAACGACTTTCGTCGTTTGTTTTTATTTTTAAATTACATCTTTAGGTCTTCGAGTGCTTCTTCGACGCTTGCGCTGTCGGCAGCTCTAACCATATTTGGAGCTGATCTCATTCCACCTTCTGGTTCATTGATTTTTAGATTAACGCGGGCGTTATTCTTCATACCAACAACTCTCAAAAGTGTTCTGATAGCTTTAGCAGTGTTGCCACTTCTTCCGATAATTTTACCCATATCTGCTGGGGCAACATCTAGAGTCATAAGAACTCCCATTTCGTCAACCTTTCTATTAACCTTAACGGCTGAAGAATCGTCAACAAGGGACTTTACTACAAACTCCAAAAATTCTTGATCTCTTTCCATTCTTAATTTCAATAAAACTTCTAATCGTGCAGGTAATCGACTAAATTACTGCTGATATGATAATAACAGGTAATATAAAACCGAGCAAGTGTTGAAAATAAACAATTTTAAAGGGGTCGCACGAAGCGACCCCTTGCATTATCTTTTTTTCCCTGTGAAAAAATCGAGCAAATTATCGGGAGGATTTTTAAGCAGTCCTTGATCTAAAATACCACACAGACTGATCTTGTTTTTTGTGTAAAAATTCCATGCACAAAGAAAGTCTTCGTATAGTCTGGAAACAGCCCGTCCGACAACCTCGCAACTCGGAGCCGGAGACATCGACTGGAACAAAAGATTCTCTTGGCACAGTTTGCTTCTGATGCTGATATAGTTTAGGAAATCGTTTTCTCCACCAAAGCTATTTCCTTTAGGCCGAAGAAGAAAATCCTTTCCGAATAAAAAATTCAATCTCAACAAAACATAGAGCTGGCCGTTATTTCTGCCATCTACGGGATTCCATTCTTTACTGAAAATAAGAAGACCCTCTTCACTATTATTGAATGAATCAATGGGATAGGAAATATCGATAGATTCGCATAAGCCTCCATAACAATCCTTGTTATAAATAGAAACAATTTTATAAAAACGATGATAAGTCTCTCCTTTCTTTGGTTTAACTTTTACGATCTGACTTTTGAGGATAAATTTGTCCTTGATAAAAATCTGATAGAAAGCACACTTTGGGAGAGGAAATTCTCTTCTCTCATTAAAGGTTTCAATTTTATAATTTTTGGATGATACTTCCCTTTTAAATGAACGATCATTCCAAAAAGATTCTCCCAATTCGTCGACATCTCTAAAAACAAAATTATCACCAGGGCAATCAACACTGGTCTCTTTGTAATCATCGCTTTCGCGAGAAAACTCTCTTAAGAACAGTGGCCAGTAAGAACAAGCTATTGTCTTCTCTGAAAATTTTATGTCCGTAGAAAAAGTAATCTGTTGCCCACCCATTTCTATATCGACAGGTTTCCCACGATCAAAACAAAACAGATCTGACAGACGAGCATTTTTTTCTTTTTTGAGCAATTCTGCCCAGACACCTTTTTCAACCTTCTCTTTTATTCTTACGGCATTTCTAACCGCCTGTGCCAATGTGTTCCTGCCCGTATTACACCCACTAAATTGCGTCATAATGTAATTATCGGCAGACTTAGGAGATGGAGCGTCCTCTACCACAGAAAGTAAAATCGGGTGATGTAATACCCAGCCATAAGAACTAATCAAAGATAATAAACCCGTTTCTTTTTCCCTTCTCTCTGTTTCTTTTGGATCTTCACACTCAATGTTTGTCATGGCATCCTCCATTTTTCTCACTTTGATCAACAAAGCAAGATTTTAAGGTACAGTGGCTTTGATCAACAAAGCCAGTTTCCTAACCATTTTTAACCAATCAAACAAAAAAGTCAACAAAAAAATCCTTTTAAGAATTCATGTGATGAAAAACAAGAAAAAGTGGCGTCATTAATCCGTAAAAGTAAAAACCCCCAAATATCTTCGTTTTGGATTGCTTCGCCATTCCGCTCCGCTCCATTACTCGCAAAGACGGACGATAAGCTCGCGAAAACTTTTTAAGGTTCTTAACAATTCATTTTATACCTTAAAAAGTCTGCAACAATCCCGTGTAATAATTAACTCACTAATTTTTATAAAACCAAAAAAAATCCCAACGGGATTTTTTTTGTTGATTTTTCAATTTTCAATTGTCATTTTGACTTTTGAGATTTGATTTTTGAATTATTTTTGAGCCACCTGTCAGAATCGAACTGACGACCTATAGTTTACAAAACTATTGCTCTACCGACTGAGCTAAGGTGGCGTATTTAGTTTTTAGTCTTTAGTTAATAGTTTTTAGAATAAAAAAATTTGCAAAGCAAATTTTTTTAACCACTAACTATCGAAAAGATTATATATTATTCTTTAAAAATTACAACTTCTTTTTTGCTTCTTTGTCCTCTGAAATACTTCTAAGAAACAAGGATACCGATCCCTTATTTTTATCTATATCTCTAATATTGTTTATATTCAAAGCGTGAATAACCTTAAAAGCAATTTTGTCTCTTGTTTTTCTGTAACGAATTTTTGAGACTACTTTAAAATCATCATAAACACCGGGTATTTCAGCAACAACATCAGAAGCTCGATTGTAATAATCGAAAATGCGTCCAAAAATATATTTTATTCCCCCATCGCTTTTATTCAAAGTCTCTTTTGAAATAAAAACTTTCCCAGTTTTCATTTCAAAAGCTTTTAGTGAAAATAAAAAGACAATGAGAACAAAAGAAACTATGAATAATAAAGTGAATACCATAGTAAGTATAATTATATACTAGACTTCAAATCTAACAAACTTGCCAACTTCCATTCTTTCTCCAAATTTGTGAATGGCTCCTTCGATAAGTTTTGTAATAGTAACTTCTGGATTTTTAATAAAATCTTGTTCTACCAAAACCTTGTCTTTAAAATAAGAAGTGATCTTACCTTCCAAAATCTTTTCTCTCATTTCAGCAGGCTTGTCTTTTACTTCTTCTTCAAAAACAGCAATTGCTTTTTGTCTGTCAGCATCAGTTATGTCTTCTTTTCTTGTAAAGGTAGGATTTGTGGCGGCAATTTGCATAGCAATATCATAAGCCAACTTTGTAAATTCTTCATTCTTTGCGACGAAATCAGTCTCACACAAAAGCTCAACCATTGCTCCAACTTTTCCACTGTTGTGAATATAAGAAGCAATGGCTCCAGACTTCAAAGTTCTTTCTGATTTTTTGGCGGCAAAATCTCCTCCTTTTTTGCTTAGAATAACAACGGCCTTTTCCATATCACCACCCGCTTCTTCCAAAGCCTTTTTACACTGACCGATTGAGATTCCGGTCTTTTCTCTTAATTCTTTGATTTGATCTATAGTAACCATAATATTTTCCCATATAATCCTAATGACCCGAATTAAATCCTAATTCCCCGAATTACCGAATCATCCGAATTTTATCACTTATAATTCGTATTCGTAATTATTTGGGGCATTCGGATATAATTTGTAGTATTCGGATTATATTTATTTAATAATTTATCTTCTGCTAAATTCTCTTTTAACTACTTCTTTTTTAGGAGCAGATTTTTTACCCTCGCCATACGCTTCGACGATTTCATCGGTAAAAAACTTGATACTTGCCATTGCTGAATCATTAGCTGCAATAGGATATTTTATATTTTTTATATTACAATCAGAATTGGCAACAGCGATGACAGGGATACCAATCTCAATTGCTTCTTTAACTGCGATTTCTTCTTTTTTAGGATCAACGACAAACAAAGCTCCTGGCATTCCTTCCATGCTTGTTAATCCAGAAAACTTTCTGGACAACTTATCAATTTCTCTATCGATAAGCAATCTCTCTTTTTTTGTATATTTAGCCAAAAGACCTTTTTCTTTATCACTTTCCAACTTCAAAAACTTTGTCACTCTCTTTCTGATTTCTGTGGAGTTGGTCAAGGTGCCTCCGATCCATCTACCAGCAACAAAAGGTGCTGCAACAGACGATGCTCCGTTTTCAATTGTTTCTTTTGCTTCCATTTTACTTGATACAAAAAGAATTTGTTTTCCTGAGGCAGCCAAATCTTTGGCAAAAGTTTTTGCGTCTTCCAACGATTTAACTGTCTTTTCTAAATCAAAAATTTCTACTTTATTTTTTGCACCAAAAATAAACTTCTTTACAGAAGGGTGTCTTTTTGTCTTTGAGTACCCAAAATGAGCACCCACGCTGAACATTTTTTCAATTATTTTATCCATTTAATTGTTTTGTTTATCTATTAAATAATTTGGATTCTTGCTGCACTCGCATATCAAAAACCTACCCACACGCCAACAAGTATTGGCTGACTCTATATTTATAGAGAAAGGGTTGTCTTTGACAGAACCCGCATACCCAGAGATACTAACAAAAATCAGTGGTTATTGCAACAAAAAATTATCCTAAATCTTTAAACTCATCTATGATCGGTTCAATATTCCCATTTAAAATTCCTTCTATATTTGACCACGATTTCTTTATTCTATGATCGGTAATTCTGTCCTGTGGAAAATTATAAGTTCTGATTTTTTCTGAACGGTCTCCCCTTCCCACTAACTGATTTCTTTCTTCCAAAATACTTGCCATATCATCTTCATTTTTTCTCTGTTCCAATTTTGCAATCAAAATACTCATTGCTTTTTCTCTATTCTTTTGCTGACTCCTTTCCGATGTACAACGAACATCAATACCTGTCGGTTTGTGAATCAAACGAACAGCGGTCTCAACTTTGTTAACATTTTGACCACCAGCACCACCAGACCTTGAGAATTCCATCTCGATATCAGTCGGCTCGATTACAAACTTTGTTTTTTTTCTCATCGGCAAAATAACCACCGAAGCTGTCGAGGTGTGAATTCGGCCTTGTTTTTCGGTAACTGGGATTCTTTGAACACGGTGTACGCCATTTTCAAAACGAAGATCTTTGTAAGTATCCAATCCCCTGATTTCAAAAACCACTTCTTTATAACCACCAATTGTTCCCAAAGATTCGCTTTCTTTCTTGAATTGCCAACCTCTTTTTTCTGCATATTTTTCATACATATCGGCCAAATTCTGCGCAAACAAAGAAGCCTCGTCGCCACCAGCCCCTGCTCTAACTTCTAAAATAATTTCGTTAGGAAATTTATCTTCTTTTTCTTCCTGCAAAAGGATATCATTCATCTGTTTTAACACTGCTTCTTTTTGCAATTTTAAATTATTTTTTTCTTCCTCAACCAAATCCATCATAGAGACATCATTATTAAGCATCTCTTCGATGCTTTTTTCTTCTTTTTCCAATCTTTCATATTCACCGGACAAAAAACTTGTTTTCTGGTTTTCTTTATATTTTGATAAATCCATAAAAATAAGAATAACTCACATAACAATAAATATCAATTCATCTATTATTATCCATATCCAAATATAAATTTATCAATGTTCAATTTATTATAATTATCACAGGTTGATCATAACCTGATTGTGATTGTAATAAATCGTGACTGTGACGAATTGTGATTGTAGTAAGTTCACTCCACAAATCCTACGACCGTTGATTTTGTGGAGTAAAAAATAAAATAAAATTTATTATTAATTAATTTAATTAATTGGATAAATAAATTATTTATCCATTTTTTCAATTATAAAAACAACCAATCCCATTAAATCTCATAAATTTCAACGGGATTGATCAATAAAATAAGCACTGTACAGACAAAATAAAATCTCGCATTTAGCGAGATTTTATTTTTATTTTTTATCTTTGGCTTTCTTTGTCTTTGCCACTTCCATTCTCTTTTTGAATTTATCAACTCTTCCGGCTGTATCCATAACCTTTTCGTTTCCTGTGTAAAAAGGATGGCAAGCACTACAAATTTCCACCTCAATCTTTTCTTGAGTAGATCCAATTGCAAATTTATTTCCACAGGCACAAACTACTTGCGCTTCTGAGTTATATTTTGGATGAATATCTTTTTTCATATCTTTATTTTTCACTTCGTTCAAATAAAGCGCAGATCTACGCAGATTACACGCAGATAAACGCAGAATTAAATAAACAATATTATTCAATACCTGTAATTTATATCACAAAGTCTATTTCTAAGCAAATTATTGTTTTTCAAATCTCCCTGTTACCCAATCCATCTCATTTTGCCAATTTCTACTGGGACAACTCCAACCGATACTTTGACTGTGTGGTCTTGCAGATGATTCCATATCAGTGACCCCTAAAACATAGAAAGCCCCTTTTGATACAGGGCATCCGCTGGAACCAGCGCCATATCTATAATATCGATATCCGCTACAATTACCTGTGGCGACAGGATCTTCCGGAGGATTTGGCATTGATTCAACAAGACCGTTTCTAATAAAAGGATAGCTCTGGTTACCGACATCCCACCCACCACAACCGTCTGTATCAGAACTTGGATATCTGCCGTTGGTGTCATAATAAAATTCCAATGCATTTTGAATCTCTTTCATATCAATAAGTCTCTTGGCATCTCTACCAAAACTCCTAGCATCATGCAAATTCGTCAAAATGACTGCTGATAAAATAGAGATGATTCCAATAACAAAAAGAACTTCTATTAAAGTAAAGCCTTGACTATGTTTTTCAATTATTTTTTTTGATTTATTCTGCAGGAACATAATAATCGCTATTTTCTGTAGTCTCTTCATACCCCCCTCTACTAAAAGAATTCACAAAAAGAAATATGGAAAAAATAACAACCAGCAAAACAAAAAAAATCGCTGTCTTTCTTGCCTTTTCTGCATTATTAAAAAGACCTGTTTTCAACAAAATTCTAGTAATAAAATCAGACCCTGATGATTGAGAGTCTCTTATACTATTATATTTTTCTTCTTCAAATTGGATTCCTTTCATATAACAAATATACCACAAAAATTTAAATTACATTACAACACTTTATCCATCATAATGTGTGAACGACCGACTTCTTCAAAAACATTATTTTTAAATTTTGAATTGTCATTTTGATTTTTGAGATTTGAATTTTGAATTTAGATTTATAATTTCAATTATAAATCTAATGTGTCTATATCTTTCTGGAACTGTATTGCTCTTTCTGCCACCTTGTATCCATAACTATATTTTGAATACATATGCTTTGCATAATTACCACCAGCATAGTATCTGGCAGCTGAACAACTCCATATCTCAAACTGAGTAGTAAATTTATTTGAACAAGAAGATCTTGAATCACTCAAATACAAAGCGGTTCCAACGAATGCATCCAAATTAACAAATGGTGAAGGAGCCTTTATCCCCAAAACTTTTGCGATTCTTTTTTTATAACCAGTGTCAGTTCCGATATTCCACCATGTAGTTGGCATAAATTGTGAAGGACCCATCGCTCCTCCATAAGCACCATCGGAATAAATAGGACAGGAAACAGGTGTAGTCTCTGGATCCATTCCAATTTCTTCCATAATTGCCAAGAAAGAAGGTTTTTGAGTATTGCTCATAACCGTACCAGCACTATTCTTTGCTGTTTGACTATAAGTACATCTACCCAGGTTGCTTCCAATAACACCGTCAACTGCTGATTCTTGTGTCAAAACCGCCAAAACCAAAGCCGATTCAACACCAATAACATCCTCATAAGGTCTGATTAACTGCAAAGCCTCTTCAAAACGCATCTCAGTACCACCGACGGTTCGGAATATTCTATTTCTGATTTCATTTTTAATTTTTTCTTTTTCAGCGATTGTTTTTTTGTATTCTGCTTCTTTGGCTCTGTTAACACTTAACAATTTCTTGTTTTCAGTTTTATAAGTTTCAGTTTTTCTTTTTTCCTCTTCCTGAGCGATCTTCAAAGCAGTTTCTTTTCTTTGTTGCTCTTCCAATATTTGTTGAGCAGTCATCGTCTCACCTTTTATTTGTCTAATAGCAACCAAATTGTTTTGCAATTCGCTTTCCAGAACATCAAAATCATCAAAGTCTGCAAAAAACTCTGACAAACTTTCCTGAGACAACAATGCTTCGACGACAGAAAAATCATCCAACTCATTGGTCTTCTTTACGATGCCAGAAATTGAATCGAGTATTCTTTCTGACCTTTTATTTAACTCTGAAATAGTTTCCTGCTTATCAACAATGCCAGATTTTAACTGTCTGATTTTTATATCTTTAGCTTTAATGTCTGTTTGAGTTTTGATTATTTTTGTGTCCAAAATTGCGATGTCCCTTTCTATGGTTACTGATTCTTTTTGTTTTTGTTGCAACAAAGCATTCTGTTCAGCAATCTCTTCTTCACATTTTTTCAAAGCAATTTGCAATTCAGAGTCTGTCTTGCCGTCTAGATTGATACTACAAGTAACCTCTGATTTTGTCAGACTAGGAAAAAACAAAATCGCTACCAAAGATAACGCTATTATTGATTCTTTTCTAATTATCATTACCTTGCAATTATAACCTTTTTATCCAAATACTAAAAGATGTTAAAAGAAAAAAGAGCCGTATTTGTTTAAAAACAAATACGGCTCTTTTTTTAAAATCTTTATTCAGCAGACTCTTCTTCTTTCTTACCTTTCTTTGCTATTTCCACAGAAGAGATGTCCATTGGTTCGCTTGTCTCTGTTTCTTCTTCTTGTTTATTTACAGCGACAATCACTTCGTCAGGCTCATCTGTTACAATGACACCGGCTGGCAACTTCAAATCTTTTATACAAATTTGACTATCAATTTCTGCCAAAGAAGTAATATCTACTTCGATTTGTTGAGGCAAATCTTTTGGTAAAACTTTGATATTTAACTCTCTCAAAACCTTGATCAAAACTCCTCCCAAACTTTTTACAGCGATAGACTCTCCAACGAATTCCAAAGGAACTGTTGTCTCCATAACCTGACCGCTTTTAACAACATAAAAATCAATATGTCTTACTTGACTACTTACAGGATCAATATCCATGTCATGGATAATTGAATCCTTATCACCTTTCAATCCTTTCAAAGTTATTAGTGAGGAATGTCCGGCTTCTTTCCAAACACTCTTAAAATCACTAGCGGAAACGGTAATAGGAGTAGATTCTGTTTCTCTTCCATAAAAAACAGCCGGAATCAAACCGTTCTTTCTCAACTCATCCAATTTTGTCTTTGGATCTCTTTTTTCTACATTAAGTGTTAACATACCACACTATTTTACATATTTATTAACAAATTGCAAATTAAATAAATGCTTAGTCATTATTTGACTAATATATAATAATTCATCCCATAACTTGAATCACATGAAGCGCAACATGTACCATCAGTAGCTGTTGAGCTTTGAGGAACTCCTTGCAGTTTAGCATAAACATGTGTCCTTGTCGGAGTTCCGCACGAATATTTCATATAAGAAAATCCTGTTGAGGGAGTGGATGTTTTTCCCTCAGTAGGGTCTATAATCTCTGCTGAGGAGAAATCAGAATCAACCAAACACTGCCCCATTGATTTTGGATATGATCCCCCGACATAATTAAACCAACCGTTGCCATTACCACTATAACCACAACCACTTCCTGCTTGCATCCAATTTCCATATTTATCAAAATACAAATTTAGAGCAATTCCGATCTGATCAATTTCAGACTTTCTTTGTGAGTCATTTGCTTTTATTCTTGCAGCATTTAAACTTGAAAAAACAAAAGACGAAAGAATCCCTATTATTGAAATAACGACTAGCAATTCTATCAAGGTAAAACCTTTATCATTTTTATTAAAAAACATACTTTATTAAAACGAAATCTCTGACGGAGAACCGGCCTGTTCTATAAAATCTCCGGTGGGTGATTTTGTGCTTAATTGACTTATAAAAAGATTTGCAAAACAAAATAAAGAAAAAACTATCAATGCAAAAGAAAAAGCTACCAAAAGATACTCTGCTTGTTTTTTATCCTTAATTAATCCACAAGACAATTTAATTATACAACGAACCATCTTTGAACTATTGTCCAAACGATTAAATGGTTTAAAATCAAATTCTTCAAATTCTACCTGTGACATAATTGTGCATTAATACAAATAATAAAAGCTTTACTTACAAAATAATTTTAATCTTTCTTTCACAATTTCTTTTATGGCGTCAACCACAGGATTCATTATTTTGTAAGGAGCAACTTCTTCACCACTTTGATTAAAAGACTGTTTTGAAGCCTCTTTATAAGCAATTCTTATTTCGGTATTTATATGGACAATTGCTATGCCAGATTTAATGGCTGATACAAAATCCTCATCCACAATTCCCGATCCGCCATGCAAAACCAAAGGGACACCAACTGATTCCCTTATCTGCTTTATTCTTTCTATATCCAATCGCGGGTTATTCATCCCTTTTAGCATACCGTGAATATTTCCAACTGCTGGAGAAAACAAATCCACCCCAGTTTCTGCAACAAATCTTTTTGCGTCTTCTGATTTTGTCATTGATTCATTCAATGCTACACCATCAGGAATTTCATCTAACAATTTTGAAGAATCTCCGATATAACCAGTTTCTCCCTCCACCGCTATTTCAGGATTTATGCTTCTTGCATATTCGACACATCTTTTTGTTTCTTTTATATTTTCATCTAGTGAAAGTTTTGCACCATCATATATAACCGCATCAAACCCAGCATCAACCGCATCTTTAAAGCTTTCAAACGAATGACAATGATCGGCGTTGCAAAAAATTGGGTAATCGAATTCTTCTCGCAGACTTTTTACCACAGCCACAACTTGTCTGGTTCCAAAAAATTTTCTCTCTCCTTCTGATGCCCCGATTATTACAGGCACATTCAATTCTTTTGCTCCATT
>Ga0209542_10001351_pt1 | contig 57724 bp, 54 predicted proteins | sample RifCSPhighO2_01_FD_184028 | JGI IMG/M metagenome (GOLD analysis project Ga0209542, IMG submission 184028) | Soil microbial communities from Rifle, Colorado - Rifle CSP2_plank highO2_0.1 (SPAdes) (version 2) | ecosystem: Environmental > Terrestrial > Deep subsurface > Rock core/Sediment ... | reverse complement strand
GTCTTCGCTTCTGGAAACCCACGCTCGGCACACAACCCAAGACGATAAAAAATTGAAGGTACTTTCACCGCAATCTTTCCTAAAAGAATTGACTTCAGTTATTCAAGATAATCACCCTAAAAAAATCGGTTACGACCCACGGACAACAAAAGTTTCTTTTCTAAATTTTCTTTCTAAAATCAAAGGCGCGCAGTGGACGCCATTAGAACAATTGATTCTCAAGCAACGGGAAATTAAAGACTCTACTGAAATTGAATTAATCCAAAAAGCCTGCCATATCACTGCTCTAGCCCACAAAAAAATAATGCCGACGCTCAAAGCCGGAATGTCGGAACAAAAAGTGATGTTCGGATTGGAACAAATTTTTCAAAACTATTCTTCCCCCAAGCCTGCGTTTGAAACTATTGTGGCATTCAACGAACACTCCTCTTTCCCCCATCACGTTACCGAAACTAAAAAACTAACCAACAATTCCGTCGTGTTAATGGATTTCGGCTGTTCGGTTGGACATTATATGTCAGATTTTACCCGGACAACTTTTTTTGGAAATCCAACCGCGGAATTTAAAAAAATCTACGATATTGTCACAGAGGCACAACACGCTGGCATTGCCGCCGTTCGGGAAGGCGTTACCGCGGGAAACATTGATATCGCCTGTCGCAAAGTGATTCAAAAATACGGTTACGGAAAATATTTTATCCACACCACGGGGCATGGCGTCGGTTTGGATATCCACGAACTTCCTAATATCAGCCCGCTCTCAAAAACTATTCTGAAAGCCGGAATGATCATCACGGTGGAACCTGGTATTTATTTGCCAAAAAAATTCGGCGTTCGCATAGAAGATACGCTGCTTGTCACAAAAAATGGGTTTGAGATTTTAACAAAATAAATCCGGTCCAATGTACGTCGGACCGGATTTATTCAATGTATACTTCTAGGTCTGGAGCAAGTTTCTTGCATTCTTCCGCAAGCAAACGGCGATGGCAGAATTCCGATGTCGGCTCAACGCATAGCACAATCGCTGATTGCAGCCGGGCCATTTCAATAAGCTGGTTAATCTTGGAAATCGATTCGGGGTTTTGTAAATGTTCCCGATATCGTTTTTCAAATTCTTCCCAAGACAAACCTCGTTTATAGTAACTGCCAATAAGCGTGGCTGGTGGTCCCAATTCTGGCCACCACCATATATAATTTTTCCCTTCTATAATTTCCGGATCTGGGGTTTCTCCGTCAATCAATGTGTGTCGGCTCATAACGGAAATCCGAAGCCCCTGTTCCCACGAGGAAACTTTCTTAATACAACCAGTATACAACGCCATCTTGATCACCCCCTTTAAAGAACGTGCCATAAATGTTGCATAAGATTGATTTTTTATCAAGAAATCTATAAACTGACTAGAACCTATTTAGTGCCGCGGGTATCGTATAGCGGCTATTATGCGACCTTGCCAAGGTCGAGATACGGGTTCGACTCCCGTTACCCGCTCATTGTGAATAAATCGCGGTTTTAAGGGTATCTTGCTATTGCCTACAGATTTGTGTTATTTTAATGGTAAATTCTGAATAGGAATTTGTACTTTAAATTTGTATAAACTAGAACAAAAGGGGGCTGTAATGGCTACAATACTACTAACCGGAGTTACTGGGCTAGTGGGTTCATGTCTTGCGCCCCTACTTCAAGGTGCCGAACATAGAATCCTCTATCTCATTCGAGGAGGCTCAAAGGAAAATGCCTTGGCACGTTTACATTCTTCGATTTCAAAAATCGGATTAAATGATATCGTGTTAGCCGGCGACGTCAGGCTTCCTAACGCGGGTCTTTCACAAGAGGACTTAGCGTATTGGGAAGGAAGAATTGATAAAATCATTCATAGCGCTGGATCAATTAAATTTGATGAAAGCGCTGGTCCAGATACCTGGGAAACAAATGTTGGGGGTACTAAAAATATCTTACAACTTGCAACCAGGTTGAAAGTTCCGGAATTTCATTTTCTCAGCACCGCATATATTGCGGGTGAGGCGGAAATGTTTCAGGAGAATGATTTTAATCTTCAGCAAAAACTAAGGAATGCTTATGAAAAGTCCAAGATGGAAGCTGAACGACTTGTTCGCTCTTGGCCCAACATACGTTATTCTATCTACCGTCCCAGTATCGTGGTTGGGAATTCCAAAACTGGCTATGCAAAAACTTTGAATGGCTACTATGGATTCTTTATTGCCTTCTGGCAACTTCGTAAAAGCCTGACACAAAGGTGGATAACAAAAAAATATGAGTGCTTGAATGAGGGCATCTACATAAATAACGAGATTCTACATCTCCCGTTAGCTATGCAGTGCTCAACCACTTCAACGCTCAATTTGATACCGACCGATTGGTTAGAGGAAATTCTCCCACCGTTAATGGAGCTTCCTGCGACCAATCAAACGTATCACCTTGTCCACCCAAAACCACCTCGTGTGCAATGGATAATTGAAGCTTCATTGCAATATCTAAAGATTGGAGGGCTATCTTATGGAGTCCAACCGAGATTCCTGCCGAATACGTTACTCGGACGTCTACAAAGAGGTATGAATCGAAAATTGGATCGCTACTATCCCTACATCAATCACGAGGCACTCTTTCTAAGTTCCAACTTAGAAAGAACATTGGGAAGGAAGTACGTGGCGCCACCGCCAATTGACGCAGAACTATTAGGAAAAATGCTTGAGTATGCAAAGAGCATCAACTTCGAACAGGGTACTCATGTCATAGCTGCGTAAGTTCTTAATACGAAAAACAGAAACGGGAATTGAGTTTATTAACACTCAATTCCCGTTTTTTGTTATCATTAACATAATGAATCTTTTCGGATTTTCTAGTTTTTTGATTGCAGCTACGAGTAGCGTGATGGCAGTTTTAATGTTCTATAGAGGACAACAACGCATTCATTATATCTGGGGTTTATTTTGTATTTCCGTATTTCTATGGGGGCTGGGTGGGTATAGAATAGCCACCACCCACAATATTGATGTCGCTGATTTTTGGTGGCGGATTACTCACGTTGGAGTTATAGCTATCCCAATTCTTTTCACTCATTTTGTATATGAATTTTTGAATCTTAAACGCCGTTGGTTTATTATTTTAAATTATATTCTTGGCGCTGGTTTTCTAATTGCAAATTTTACTGATGGCTTATTTATTGCGAATATGCGCTGGGTTTTCAATCAATTCTATTACGACTCTCCCCCAGGGCCCTTATACCCAATATTTACTGTTTTCTTTTTTGGATTAGTTTTGTACAGCCATTTCGAATTATGGAAAGCTTATAAAGTTTCACAGGGAATCATTCGTCAACAAATTAAATATTTCTTCTTCGGTATGGCCGTTAGTTTCGCGGGCGGTGGACTTAGTTTTTTGCCAGTATACAATATAGATTTTTATCCATACTTTAATTTAACTACTTTTCTATATACTGTCATCGTTGGTTTTGCAATTCTTCGATATCGCTTATTAGATATCCGCGTTATTATTAGGCGAGTTTTTATTTATGCCAGTTTAGCGATGTTTTCTTATGGATTCTTCTACTTTATGGTATGGATCTTTGAAAACTTTTTGGGCGGATCATTTTCTAAAGCGAGTCTAATTAGCGGTATTTTTATTGCGCCTACCTTTTTATTCATATTCTACAAACTTAATGATCTCTTCCAGTCAACCGCTAATAAATATTTCTTTGTCAGTCTCTACAACTATCAAAAAACCATCTCTCAACTCACCGAAAAGCTTAATTACCTTACCAACCTATCCCAGATTATAGACCTCATCACAACTACCTTGCAGTCGGCAATGCAATTGGATCGCGCTGGTATTCTACTTGCCACCGAAAAAAATAAACAATCTCCAACCGATTATAAAATAGCAAAAGTAGCTGGGTTTAGCGAAGCGAACATCAATCAACTCACCAAAAGTAATTTACTGTTAAATTACCTTCAACGCAATAAGCGACCGCTTTTTATTGACGAATTGACGTATTTGGCCCGAAACGCCCACAGCCCATCCGAACAAATTGGATTTGAACAATTGAAAAATGATATGAAAAAAATTGAAGTATCCGTCTGCGTTCCCTTTATGAGCGGCAATAAATTGAACAGCATTCTTATTTTGGGAACAAAAATTTCCGGCGATGCTTATACTAAAGAAGATTTTGAATTATTGCGCTCACTTTCTCTTCAGGCCGGAATTGCAATCCAAAATTCCTTGCTTTACCAGGAAGTCCAGGATTTCAGCCAGCATTTGCAAGAAAAGGTGGATGATCAAACCAAGGAATTAAAGGGCGCCAATGAACGCTTAAAAGAACTGGATAAATTGAAAGATGACTTTGTTTCCATTGCTTCCCACGAATTACGAACTCCAATGACCGTCATCAAAAGCTATCTTTGGATGGCGCTAAATAAAAAGAAAATGTCTGCCGACCTTCGTAAATATTTGGACCGCTCGCGACTGGCGGTAGATCGCTTAATTAACTTAGTAAACAACATGCTTAATGTTTCCCGAATTGAAAGCGGCCGGATTGCTTTGCAAGTTGGTGACGTGAATTTAGTGGAACTCGCTCAGGAAATCTTTGAAGAGGTGGAAGCAAAAGCGAAAGAAATACAATTGAGCCTCAAAATAGTGGAACCCAAAAAAGTTCCGGTGGCCTTTTGCGATAAAGAAAAGATCCGAGAAGTATTTTTGAACTTTATCAGCAATGCCATGAAATTCACTCCCCCGCATGGTACAATTACCATTAGTTTTGCAATTCAGGAACCGTTTGTGAAAACTAGCGTGACCGACACCGGCAATGGCATCGCTCCGGAAGATCTGAAAAAACTTTTTACTAAATTCGGTAAAATTCAAAATTCTTATTCCGGCATGGCGGAAGCGCGCGGCACTGGTTTGGGGCTATACATATCTAAATCTATCGTTGCGCTCCATCACGGAAATGTGGATGTCCAAAGCGAAGGCGTCAGTAGGGGTTCTACTTTTTCTTTTACTCTACCGCTGGTAGATACGGATATCGCTCATCAAGTTGCGGAAGACGCAAAGAAATCGGAAAACGCCGACGCGAAAACACTAATTTCAATACATGAAACCAAACAACCAAAATCTTAATAAAAGAAAAATTTTGGTTGTGGAAGATGATGCGGCATTGTTGGATTTATATACCGAGCTTTTAACTGACGAAGGATACGAAGTGGATCGAGCAGAAGATGGTGAAATCGGCCTTACTAAGGCGAAAGAAGGTGGATACAATCTGATTCTTTTGGATATTATGCTCCCAAAAAAGGACGGCTTAGAAGTACTGGACGAATTGAAACACGGGGGAACAAAAAAGAAAAATGGACCAATTGTTATTTTGACTAATTTGAATCAAGAAAAAATCCTGAAACAAACTATTTCAGCCGGCGCCGCCTGCTGCTTGATGAAATCGATGCTCACGCCAAAACAAGTCCTGCATACCGTAGAAACCTTTGTGGAGAAGAAGTTGTAACGGATTTTATTTATTTGCGGAATCAACAATTCCTTTCAGCATCCGTATTACCCGCCACACAATGAACGGCATAACCAACCATCCCCACCAAGCATATTGAATCAAAAAAATAAACAACGCGCATAAACCAAAAAAGAATAATGCTACCTGAGAATCGTCAGACATAACCATTAGTATAATATATTTTTATAAAAATAAAATCCCCGCTCAATAAAGACGCGGGGATTTTTATTTTCTACAGTATCAAACAACGGAAACCATCGGCAATACCGCGCGCACTTCCGAATAAACTTCTTCGATAGCGCGATTGGCATTGATTGGAACCAGATTGGTTCTGTAATACAGATGATTTTTGAGATCAACCAGATGCGCCTCATAATTCTTAAGCCGCATCTTTATAACTCCTTCCCGGTCATCTGCCCTGCCTTGATTTTCTTTCTGCCGATTGAGCATGCGTTGCACACAGACTTCATCGGGCAAATTGAACAATAAGGTGGAGATGGTTTGATAACGATAATCGCGAAGCAAAAGAATAATCATCTCTGCTTGTGGAACCGTTCGGATTACGCCATCCAGAATGACATAACGAAAATGCCGATTCTGCTGCAACCAATGCTGGAAGGTTTGAACAACAAACGTATCGGAAAGCAAACCGCCGCTATCCAGAATATGGCCAGCTTTGCGTTCAAATTCCGGATCGTTCTTGCGACGTTCCCGAAAGGCATCTCCCGTGCTGAAATACGCTCCTTCCAGCTCTTGTGCGAGACGCTTGGCATTCGTTCCCTTTCCGCATGCCGGCGGACCAACAAACAACAGCGCTATGGATTCTTCTTTCAATTTAAGCCTCCTTATTTTTATTTTAAAGATCACGCGTCCTAAAGACGATTCTTAAAATAACATACTCTACTAAATATCACAAATACTCCTTATCCTAACAACCCGCGCAGAACATCAAAAATTCCGTACAAAAAAAGTCCCCCGAAAAGGAAGAATATTTTCAATGTTTTGATTTCGCCAAACAATTCGTCGTACATAAAAAAATTTTACACTACTTCAAATATAGTGTAAAGAGAAAATCCAGAAAAAAACTGAGTTTCTAGAAAGTGACGCGCAAAAACTTATGTTTTCCAACCTGAAGCACGATTTCTTTTTCCAAGTGAATCATTTTATTCGGATCCGATTGCCGTTCTTGGCCGATTTTCACGCCGCCTTGCTCGATTAACCGCCGCGCTTCGCTCTTGCTAGCGGCCAATTTCGCATTCACCAACAAATCAGCGAGCATCAGCGATTTAATGCCGATTTTTATCGTTGGAATCTCTGTCGGCATTTCTTTATGAGACACGACTCGGATAAACTCATCGTGGGCTTTCACGGCTATCTTTTCACCGTAATACATTCCGACGATCACCATCGCCAACACCAGTTTTGCCTGCCGGGGATCGGTCTGGATGCGTTTCACGTCCGTGCAGAGTTCGTAATAGGAATCAATCAAAGAATCCGGGATAGACATAATTTTCCCGAACATAATTTCCGGATGCTCGGTAATGCCGATATAGTTGTTGTAACTCTTGCTCATTTTCTGGACGCCGTCCGTGCCCACCAAAAGCGGCAGAGTAATTATATTCTGTTCCGGCATTGCGTAACTGCGCTGGATTCGCCGTCCCATCAGGAGGTTAAATTTCTGGTCTGTACCGCCCAGTTCCACGTCGGCTTTCACCATAACGGAATCATAGCCCTGTAAAAGCGGATAGAGCACCTCAAGCATAGTAATATCCTGTCCTCCTTTGATGCGTTTTTGGAAGTCGTCCCGCTCAATCACCCGTTGAAGCGTTACCCGCGACGCAATATCATAAATAATTGCCGGTTTCTTGGAAAACCATTTGCTGTTGTAATGGATTTCGGATTTTTTGAGATTAAGGATTTTCCCCGCTTGCACGAGATAGGTTTTGAGATTGGCGCGGATTTGTTTTTCGGTGAGCATCGGCCGGGTTTTGTCCCGTCCCGAAGGATCGCCGACTTGAGCAGTAAAATCGCCGATAACCAGCACCACCTGATGTCCCGCATCCTGAAACTGCTTCAATTTACGCAGCGGCACCGTATGCCCCAAATGCAAATCCGGACTGGTCGGATCAATGCCAAATTTCACCCGAAGCTTCTTTTTCCCTCTTAATGCTGCTTCCAAAGCCTCCTTTTCAATAATTTCCGATATACCGCGAGATAAAAAGTCCATGGGTATAGTATACCCCGTTAGAAATTTAATTTCTAACGGGGTATAAATAAAAAAAGACCTTATTTAAAGGTCTTAGTTTGAGTAATAATCTTCTCTCGCTTCTGTTGATTCTTCCAAGGAATTGTAGTCAATGAGGATTTCTTCTCCTGCTTTGATATCCAGCGAAGCATACCACTTATAATCTTTGTGGATTGCATTCGGGGTTTTGGAATGATTCAAATACCAGCCGACCGGCATTGCGCCGAAATCATTCGGACAGATCAACTTATCTCCCCGATGCAGAGGATATTCTTGGAATAGCTCCGGCACATCCTTTTTACTGAGAATACGGACATTGTGTTCCGCCTCCCCTTCACCGCCAAATAACCGAAGAAAGGTATCTTTGGCAATATCGTGCGCTGCAAAAACTCCAATGCCAAATTTTGAAGGTTTGAGAATAAAAGAAAATTCGTTGGTGGGATTTTTACTCATATATAAATTTTACCATGTCTTGTAACCGACCAAGTGGTACAAAGTTAGAACCGTGATTGCACGACGCTAAATAGTATATTTCTTGTATACATCTATTGGGATTCCCGCTTTCTTGGCCTTATTTAGAGTATCCTGAGTACCAGTACTTTTATTCACTTGGAAGGCGTGCACTGAATCGGATTGCGTTATTTCCTCATCATTTCTCATATTGTAATGATCTTGCGTAATAACGTCATACGGCATTTCTAGCAAGGCATCTGTATTAACTTTTTTTATCTTTCTTAAAAGTATGGCGAGGGCATCTATGATTTCTTTAGTAACTGGCTTCATGCACCAGTTAGTATAATAATCGCGAATATAGCTTTCGAGGTAAGCAGGAATAATTACGCGCAGTCGCATAGCTATTGGATCTATCTTCATTGCTTCGTCCATAACAAAATAGTCTACCCCCGTTGCTCCACCAGTGATAATACCATCGCCTCGGGCAAGCACTTCTCGTGTAGAGGTCCTTACATCTGTTTCAACTTCTTCATTGAATAATCGCCATGTCCCAGTAAATAAAACCCATTTCATAATTCATTGATCAATTTGAAATCTAACTAAAACTAATAATCCCCTCCACCATATCATCCCTCCCAACAAAAGAAAAGCCCCGGGTGAGGGGATTTTCTTACTGGGGATTGAATTAGTTAAAACAATCTCCAATTTGAAAGTGCAATTAGAGCAAGAATAATATATAGAACATAAGGTATATACATCCCTAGGGTAAAATATAAACTTTCTTTAAGATTTTGTTTTTTAAACATAGTCCTAATGAGAAAGAACAAAATACCACCGCCAATGCTATATGGCACTCCCACCAAGAAAAGACTAAAAACTGATTTCGGTAATAAATCTATTAATGCCCCTGATCCTAAAAGTAAATCTATTTGCAGTAATGTAGGTGTAAAAAATAGAATCAACCCACAAACGAAACCAATAGCGATAAATTTATAATATTTTTTATCCATAATTAATCATTTAATAACCACTTAACGTCCTCCCTTAATAATTCAAATGCCAGGTTATTAATAGTACCCTTATTATACTCTTTTTCTAATTCTTTCAACAAATTTTTACCCAGCACCTTGTCAATTCTTTTTTCCAACTTTTCTATACGTCTAAGTATTTTCTGATCATTAGGTAGTTTCTCTTCTAATGTCTCTATTCGTTTTTCAATCTTAATGGCCTGCTCAAGCTTATTAATCAAAGTTTCTTTTATGCCTTTCTTTGTAATCCACCCCAAACTAAATGACCGTTCAATATCGGAAATTGTGCTGTCTGGAGTGGCAATAACTCGAAAATCCATGCTTTGCGACCCAAAATTCCCAGCTGCATCAGAAGACAAAACTTGAACTGTGCTTGTTCCTAATTTCTCAAAAAATAGGTCTATCGTGTTAGTAGCGACTAGCTGATCATTTAAATATACATCCTGATACGCAACACCAGATTCCGAATCCTGACTTTCTATTGATAACGGTATTAATTCAGAACGTGGATAATTTCTGCTTTCCGGAGCAATAATAGTAATTTCCGACGGTAAAACATCAGTGGTAGAACTACCAACTAATAAACCAGTTGGGTTGATATATTGATCAATGCTCCCATTACCATCATTATCCAACTCTAGTTGAGGAATACTTGTAGTAGAAAAATTCAATGTCGCCATTGTTTGATCGCTTTGAATTGGTACATTGACGTACGTTGTCATACTCTCTAGATTTTCCCCGGCGTACGATTTAACTTTGAAATCAAAATTACCGCTTGCGTATGCATTAATTACAAAACGATAATTTTCGTCTGCTGGCAAGAAAGCAAAATTATTTTCGCCAATCGTTGTGTAATTGCTTCCAGAAATCCCTAATTCAATATCACCATTCTCCACTGGACCAGTATGGTGATTTTGGGAATCGTATATATGCAAAGTAACTGGGCTATGAGTGCTTACTATTATTAGGTCAGTGCCAGAAAATGGAAAACAATCTTGTTCATTACTAGAAATTCCATAAGGGAGTTGATCTACATTACCGTCAATAATCTTTTTAATCAGATCTAATGGTGCTTCTTCCTGTACTAATCCCAAGTGATCAATGTTTTCTTTAGTATTCGGCGGTAATACAAAATAATTCTGGTAATTATCCGAACCATAAAGGGCGCTCGCAAGTGGCACCGTTCCATCACCACTACCAGTGTTAATATCAAATTTTCCATTATCATATGCACGAATGCTCCTTATGGTTGGATTAAGACAACCAGCAATATTATATATGTTAGGTAAATTTAATGTCTGGGTATCTAAATTCTGGTGAAAAGCATCTACTTGATTTAATAAAGAGACGTTGCGTTGATCAAGAGGATCTTCGGCCATCAATGCATTAGTTTGGTCATAGCTAAGCGGATTCTCGTCCGCTGCTCCGTTTCGATAATCCTGCACATATCCCCCTTCTAATTCCACGTATTTTCTACTTGGCAACAACTGATACGCTCCGGGCATATTTTGAGAAATAATTTTCATTCTTTCTGAATTCAAAATATAAAAACCAAATAGGTTGAAATTAAAATTATCACCATAATTCAAAATCTTAAATGCTTTGGGTGCCCCAATCTGGGGCACACCGACAAAAACTAATTTGTCTACAAAATTAATTGTGGAAGTTGAAAGTAGATAATCTTTAACTAGCAAGCCACCAGTACTATGAGTGATAATATTGACTTTCCCATTCGGTGATCTATTGATTGCTTCTTGTAATACTGTTCCCAGCCGATTTCTCTGGTCAGAAACTAATTTGCGCCAATCAAATGGAACAGTGAAAAGATTAGTGCCCGTAACATATCCATTGTTAATAAATAAATCAAGCAGAGGCTGATAATTTGGCGCCACGAATTCTTGACCAACAATGCTCCCCACATCGATTGGGACTGTGTCCTGAACATCTGAAGTTAGCTGAAGAGCATTGAGATATTCGTCTGATCCCGATAAAACCATTCGTCCACCATTCGGCCAAACCTCTTCTCCATCCGAAACCAGATTTAACCTCGTCCCCATAATCCCCGGCACGATGATGATAGGAATTTTTTGTTCACCAATAAAATGATATTGGGCTGGGTCAGAAAATTTAATTGGAATTGGATTATTGGAATCAAAAGCAATGGTAATGTAATCTCCTTCATTGAAAGGACGTCCTATCACTTCTTCAACTAGCGGCCTTGTAACCGGACAAGGATGAAGCCAATTACACACTCGGATAAAGTTTTGTGGAGTCCATTTTTTTATTGAAAGAACCGGGATTGAATAAGACTGGCCCTGGATGAAATCACTGTGGCCAAACCAATCTGGAATAAATGCGTTCGGATTAATTCCTTCTTCAAATATAGCTGTTACGTCTTTACTTAAATTGGGGAAAAAACTAAGACCGCTTTCATAGAAAATTCTTCCATTAAAACCAACCGCCATAGAAACATTCAAGCGAGTCATGCCTATCCAATCAAAACTCACTACCAATTCATCTTGGCTGTTAAATCCAAATCTTACGTTTTGATAAGGTGGATCGTCGGCTTTCACGCTTTGAATTGAAGCCGTAAAAGCTAGAGAGGATATAAGGAAAATTAATATGTATTTCTTGGTATTCATATAAAAATAATTACCCATACCCTATCACCTCTACCCACAAAAGAAAAGCCCCGATTAAGGGGCAGTTTCTTTACTTTCCGTTCTTCAAAACCGTATCGATTACTCCGTATTCTTTCGCTTCAGAGGCGCTTAAATGGAAATCGCGATCTGTGTCTCTTTCAATCTTTGCCATCGGCTGGCCAGTGTGTTTGGCGATAATTTGATTCAAACGTTCTTTGATTTTCAGAATATGTCGCGCCGTAATTTCAATTTCAATCGCCTGTCCCTCTACGCCGCCCATAATTTGGTGCAAAAGAATTTCCGAGTTCGGCAAAGCGATTCGCTTGCCCTTCTGCCCCGCTGCCAGCAAAACTGCGCCCATAGATGCCGCCATACCGACGCAAACTGTGGACACATCCGGTTTCACCAGTTGCATCGTGTCGTAAATCGCCAGTCCGGCTGTTACCGATCCGCCCGGAGAGTTGATGTACAATTTAATATCTTTCTTTGGATCTTCGTGTTCCAAAAAAAGCAGTTGCGCGATTATCGTGTTCGCTACGCCATCACTAATCGGCCCGCCCAAAAAGATAATGCGTTCCTTTAATAGACGGGAATAAATATCGTACGCCCGCTCACCCATTTGGGTTTTTTCTATAACCGTTGGAATTAAATACTGGTTGGATTCATCTCCCATAGTGTTTTATTTGGCTAATGACTCTAAATGCTCAAAGACCTTTTTATTCCGAACTATGCCATAAATATAATCATAAAGCCGTTGGGGGTCAATTTTCGGATTTTTTTCAAACTGACTGCGGGCCAAAAAATCATTGGCTTCTTTTTCCACTTCTGCTTGGTTCGGCTCCAGATTTTCCGTTTTGGCGATTTGGAACAGCACCAAATTATTGATGACATTTTTTCTTGCCGCTTCCTGAAGGGATTTTTGCAATTCTTCTTCGTTCTGGCGAGCGCCTTTGTGCAAACGATATTCTTCTTCCATACCTTTGACCGTGCGATCAATCATAATTTGTGGAATATCAATGGTGGAATCTTTTCCGACTTCTTCCAAAATTTTCAGTTGCGCCCGATCGCGTTCTTTTTCTTCTTTTTCTTTTTGGATTCCTTCGCGAACGCTGGTTTCAAACGCCGCCACGGTTTCAAATTTCCCCAAGGATTTTACCAATTCATCATTCAGCTCCGGCAGTTCACGGCTAAACACGCCCCGGACATCCGTTTGGAAATCCACTTTTTTATTTCGTAAATCTTCTTTCCAATAATCCGCCGGAAAAGTGATGGCAAAGGCAATGTGATCCCCTTCCTTATGCCCAATAATATGTTCTTCAAAACCCGGAATGAATTTTCCTTCGCCCAGCACAAACCGGTCGGCTTTGCCGCTGGCGCCATCCAAACTTTTGCCGTCAATAGAACCGGCAAAATCCAAATCAATCACATCCCCTTTCTCTGCTGTCCGATTGACTCGGGTAACTTTCGCGCGGGTATTTAATAGCCAATTAATGGATTTTTGGATTTCTTTTTCCTCTATCGTGACCGGTTTTCTTTCTTGGAAAATTTTCTTGCTGATTTTCTGGTAATTGCCAAGCTTTATTTCTGGAAACAGCGTCAGGACGGTTTTGAATTTCAAACCGGTTTCACTTTCCTGGATATCAATTTTCGGCTGATCTACCAATTCCCATTCTTTTTCTTCGGCAATGGCTTTGAGGGTATGACGAATCGCTTCCGTCGCCGCTTCTTCAAAAACTTTTTCTTTATCCACCGCTTTATCCGCCAAATCTTTTGGCGCCGTACCCGGGCGAAAACCTTTCAAATGCACCGAGGTCAGTATCCGATCATAAATCGGCTGGTAATATTCCAAAAATTCCTTATGCTCCAAAGTGACTTGGAGTTCCGCCTGCGAGTGAGGCAGTTTTTTCGCATCATATTTCATAGCTGTTTAGAGAAATGGCACTAACAAAAGCGCCACAATGTTAATGACTTTGATAAGCGGATTAATTGCTGGTCCGGCCGTGTCTTTGTACGGATCGCCAACCGTGTCACCAGTAACAGCGGCTTTATGCGCGTCCGAGCCTTTGCCGCCAAAATTGCCGGATTCGATATATTTTTTCGCGTTATCCCACGCGGCGCCGCCCGAAGTCATGGAAAGCGCCAAGAAAATTCCGCCAATGATAGAACCCATCAAGAATCCGCCCAACGCGAGCGGCCCAAGCAAGAATCCGACCGCGATCACTGACACAATCGGCAACAGCGCCGGAAAAATCATTTGTTTCAATGCGGCTTTAGTGACAATATCCACGGCGCGAGCATAATCCGGCTTTGCTTTTCGTTCCATAATTCCCGGGATTTCCCGGAATTGGCGGCGCACTTCTTCTACCACCGCACCAGCAGTTTTACCTACCGAACGCATTGCGATGGAAGCAAACCAATAGGTAATTGCCACGCCCAGCAATAAACCAATCAATACGGATGGATCTTGAATATCAAAAGGAATAAATTTCCCGGCTTTTTTCATAAATTCAAATCCATAACCGGCAAACAACACTAAGGCTGCTAGCCCAGCTGAGGCAATAGCATATCCCTTGGTCACCGCTTTCGTGGTATTCCCCACCGCATCTAGGGCATCCGTAATTTTTCGCACTTCTTCCGGAGCATTACTCATCTCCGCAATGCCGCCGGCATTATCAGTAATCGGACCAAAGGCATCAATCGCTACTACCATGCCAGAAACTGACAACATAGAAACTGCGGCAATCGCAATCCCGTACAAATCGGCAACTAAGTAGCTGCCGAAAATTGCCGCGACAATAATGATCGCCGGGATTACCGTCGCTTCCATGCCGACAGACAAACCCATAATAATATTTGTGCCATGTCCGGACACAGACGCATTCGCAATAGATTTTACTGGGCGGAAACTTTTAGAAGTATAGTAATCCGTTACCACCACCATCAGCGCCGTAACGGCAAGGCCAATCAACGCGCTGATATAAATTCTCCACGCATCTCCGGCAAAATAATATTTGGTTAACGGATAAAAAGCCGCTGCGGAAATTACGATAGTCGCAATTAAGCCCTTATAGAGCGCGCCCATAATTGTCCCTTCGGAACTCATTCGCACAAATAAACTTCCGATTAAAGAAGCCACGATGGCAAACCCGCACAACACTAGCGGGAAAATGACAAATTTCACATCTGGTAAAAATGAACCGAGCAGCATCACTGCCGAAAGCGTAACGGCATAGGTTTCGAAAAGATCCGCTGCCATACCGGCGCAATCGCCCACGTTGTCACCGACATTATCCGCAATTACGCCTGGATTGCGAGGATCATCTTCCGGAATGCCGGCTTCCACCTTACCAACTAAATCCGTACCCACGTCCGCCGCTTTGGTAAAAATACCGCCGCCCAAACGGGCAAAGATAGAAATTAAACTGGCGCCAAAACCCAGACCAATCAAGGCTGGAACATTTTTCGTAGCAAAATAAAATCCGGCCACCGCCAGCAAACCTAGCGCCACTACCAGAAATCCAGTTACCGCTCCGGATCGGAATGCCAGCAATAACGCCGCATTCAAACCGTTCTTGGCCGCTTCCGCGGTTTTGGCATTAGAACGAACAGCGATATTCATACCGATATAACCAGCTAATGCCGATGCTGCTGCGCCAATCAAGAAACCAACCGTAACCGCGCCGCCAAGCCAATAATACAAAGCCAGCGCCAAGATAAGCGCTACTACGGCAATCGCTTTATATTGCCGATTCAAATAAGCTTTGGAGCCAATTTGAATTGCTCGAGAAATTTCTTGCATCGTTTCATTACCGGATGATTTCCCCCGAAGCCAAAAAATCACGTACGCGCTATATACTACGGAAAGGACAATCGGTACAAAAATAGATAAATAGAGATTCATAAATTATTGGAAAATTAATTATTCTTCAGCGCTTTTTTCTTCTGCCGGAGGCACCGTGTCCGGAGAAACCGCGACACCGCCTTCTTGCACTTCTTCTGGACGTGCTTGCGATCGGACATCAATTTTCCAACCAGTTAATTTGGCGGCTAAACGGACATTCTGTCCACCTTTGCCGATCGCCAAACTCAACTGATCTTCTGCGACAAACGCTTTTGCTTCCCGACGTTCGGAGACGGTGACTTCTAATACCTTTGCCGGAGAAAGCGCGTTAGAAATAAATTTCTCCGGACTTTCCGACCATTCAATAATATCAATTTTCTCCTGGCCCAGTTCATTACTGACCGACATTACGCGAGTGCCGCGCTGGCCCACACAAGAACCCACCGGATCCACACCTTCCATTTTGGAAGCAACGGCAATTTTCGTGCGGCTGCCCGGTTCGCGGGCAATTCCCTTAATTTCTACCACGCCTTCCGCAATTTCCGGAACTTCTAATTGAAATAATTTACTCACAAATCTCGGGTGGGAACGGGATAAAATAATGCCCGGAACTTTTGCGTCCTCTTGGACGGCCAGCACAAAAAACCGAAGCCGTTCGCCGGAACGATAGTGCTCGCCCGGAATAGATTCGTTATAAAACATCAAACCGGTGGCGCGGCCAAGATCAATATACACATTGCCCCGGTCAAATCGCTGCACTACGCCACTAACAATCTCGCCGGATTTATTTTGAAATTCTTTCAATACGGAATTCCGTTCCGCTTCCCGAAGCCGCTGCAAAATCACCTGCTTCGCGGTTTGGGCGGCGATCCGTCCGAACTCTTCATAAGTTTCCAACGGGAATTCCAGTTCTTCGCCCAGCTGGACATCCTTTTTAATAGTTCGCGCTTCTTCCAAAAGAATATGCCGATCGGAATTATAGCGTGGCAATACTGACGCTTCAGTCGGTGTCCCGACTTCCGAGCTATCAAAACGTCGAGGTTTTTTATCTATTATTACCTCTTCCTCCCCCTCCACCGGCATCCGAACCGTAGTTTCATCAACGATAGTTTTCACTTGGCTAAACTTGAGATCGCCGCTTTTCAAATCAAAACGACAGCGGATAATTTCCTCTTTTTTTCGATATTCTTTTTTGTACGCTGCGGCAATGGAAGATTCAATCGCTTCTAATACGTGCGTCGCGTCAATGCCTTTTTCATCGGCAATTTGTTCTACCGCTTTTTTAAGACTTTTAAGGTCCATCATATATAATAGTAGTTAGTGATTAGTCACTAGTGGTTAATTTTAATAATTTTTTTAAAAAAGCCCGCTGGGAGCGGACTTCAATCAATAAAAGCAGTATATCTGAAATTCCGGAAAAAGTCAAAGGGGCTCTACGTACACGCAGAACCCCTTTATTTTGACCAAAAGATCTAATTATTGAATATCACCGGAGACACATATGGCCCCAGAATTATCCTGGTCTTGGATTTTCCCTTCTTCAGGATCAAGTATTCAGCCGGTCCACGCACCCGTACATTAAAATGAATAGAGGAAGATCCTCGTAATTGGACCTCTCCTCCGCTAAGTTCGGCAATGCGATTTTTCAGTTCCTTCAACCAGACTTTATCCACTGCATAACCGTCAAACACTGCCCAGAATGCATCATAAACCGCTTCTTCGGAAAAAGCAGAAAAGTCCGGTGTCTCTAGCTTACTCAAAGCGACTGCGGTATATTCGTAGATTTTCCTCCGATCATTCAGCAGTTTCGTTTCAGTCATAGTAGCGGTGTCTGATTCATAAGAGTTATAGGATTCTCTCTGAAACTTCAGAATGGGCGTCCAATTCTCCGCGTAAGCAATTTGCATTGCTCCGCACATCACGGCAACGGCCAACATTTGTCTCAACATTTCGCGCGACCTCCTTATAATTTATTAATGCTGCTATATACTACTCTGCTTTTCGTTATACTATATAATTAGTATTTTGTCAATTTATTGTACTTTCACCGTTGCGTCAAAAGATTGTTCCCCTTCCGCATTGCCACAAATCAGATTGTACGTTGTAGAAATTATTGGCGACACTCGAACCGAACCAAAAGTTTTTATACTCGCGCCAAGGGCCGGAACTATCCGGCAAGTATCGGCAAAACGGCAACTCCATGCCAGTTCGGATTCTCGGACAAAAACGGAACGTGTATCCAAAACCGAAGGCAGGGCGGTAAAGGCGCAGATTGGCACTTCGGCTAATTTCACAATAACCGATCGGGTGGTTGTCCCTAATGGCCCCTTACAAGTCAGACCGTAGGTTAATTCTTTTTTTGCCGAACCGACAAATGTTTGGTTGCCGTTGGTTGGTTGGTTGCCGCTCCAAGCGCCTAATGCCACGCAGGTATCCGCATCTTGAGTAGTCCAGCTAATTGCATATTCTGATGGGACTCCGAGCGTCACTTTTTCCGCCTTGCCATTGGCACTGATATCAATGACCGGCGGCCCTTTTGGTGGAGGTGGATTCACTACCGCTACATTTATATAAGCGATGCTGGATATTTTACCATCGCCTTGCACTAGTCGTAGTACACCATACCGATATACGCCAGGAGGATCATTAAAAATCTTTTCACCAAAAGGCACATTGCACATTTCGGATTCCACCGGCTCATTTACCACCCCTTCAAAAGTTGGTGTGCCAGAATTCAAATCAATATTAAATTGGCATTGACCGCCGTCTTGGATTTCCGACCAACCGCCAGAGGCATCACGACTGGCCTTATTGTCACCATTTAAATCTCTGCTTGCCGAAACCCATAAAGAAACCGGTTTGCCACGAACCACTCGAATGCTCCGGCCATACATTACACCATCCAAACTCACGCCCGCTTCCGCGATTGGCAGAGGAATTATTCTCGGAGTAATTGGGCTGCTAGAAATAATTTCTTCTGACGAACCAACGATGTTTATTGTCACCGAATCCGATGCGGAAGAAAAACCAGGACAATACATTTTATACGTGTGAGTGCCTACTGTGGAATTATTCACCGTTTGTGTTTCCGCTTTGCTTTTCACGCCCAACCAGCCGGGGCCATAGGCAATACAATAACGATCCAGATTCCAAGAAATTTCAAACGAAGCTGGCGCATTTAATGTTATTGGGCCATCTTGGCCATTTACTTTCAAATCCAATTTTGGTTCCGCTACCGGTGTTGGCGCCGCTTGAAAAATCGGTGGTTCCGGTTCCGCTGGCGTTATAACTTCTGGTGGTTTTGACAATGGCGGCGCTGGCAAAGTTGGCGTTTGTACGCGAATGGTAACCGATGATCGCAACTTTCCTCCCAACTCCGGATATTTTCCTAACGCCTCCAAAGAATAGCGGGTGGTAAATTTCGGAAATACCGTTATGGAACCAGTATTGGAAACTCTGCCAATCCCCTGATCGATGGTTATTGATTCCGCATTACTGACATTCCAATTTAATGTTACTGCTTCTCCTTTTTTTATTTCGGTTACGTTCCCCGTTAATTGCCCGGCGGGTGGCGGAGGAATGTCGCCCACTTTAACAGTGACCGTTTTGGTAATGCTGCCCGTTTGAGCAGATTTACTACCATCCACCACTCCCATACAGGTGAACTTATGAGTATAGACACCGGTAGGAACATTAAAAAAAGTATTACGTCCGGACGTCGTATTAGCGGAAAAATTATCCGGCATTTTGCCACTTAATTGGCATTGGGTGCCAGGATTGGTTGCTTGCCAGACTACAGTATAGCTGCCACCCTCTGGAACTGCGTTATCCGATGCGGTCACAGACATCCTCTGGGTTAACGGCGCGCAAGCCGGCACAGTTTTGCTCGGCCAAATAAAATCCAATCCAACCCAACATGCGCTGTCTCTCTGGCACGATGGCCATCGTTGGCATATCCGTTCCGAAAAATTACAATCCCAATGATCAAAAATTTCTACTTTATCAGCAAGAGGTGGCTTCATAACTTCTACCGTAATATTGCCGCCAACACAGCTTTCCGCCAGCAAACGCTCCCCCTCCGAATAAATAATAGCGGTATCAAAACGATTTAAGGATCGATCTTCCGGAAAAAAATTATCTGCAGTCGGATTAAATGAGTCGGCAATTTCTCGAGGAATCGTAAAAATAACATTCAACTTAGATAACACGACATTATCGCGGGTGGGGGTTGGACTATTATATCGCTTTTGACACAATACTTTTCCTGAGGTCTGATCACAAGGCAAACCACTGTCAACATATCCCTCAACCGCATGAGTGGTAATTGCGCTAATTAAAAAACTGAATAATGCGCCAATAATTAAAATAAATCCTGTCTTTCGCATATTACTAATTGTACTATATTTTTAGAACCTATCTAAATAAAAGAAGCCATCTTGGGGAAAGATGGCTTCTTAACTTAAAAAGATACTAGGACTGGGGACGGGGGCGCTGCCGTTGTAAAAATCGGCATTGAGCATTTCGGATAGTATTGTCAATCTCTCTTTTCCAGATTTCCTGTTCGCGAAAATGATTCTCAATCACCGTTGCAACGTGCCGCTTGTAATTTTGAGCAATAAATTTTTTCCCAAAATAAATAAAAACTCTATAACGGTACACGATAATTCTCTCTACTCCCTGCACGTTCCAAATACAGCGAGCCAGTAGGTGTGATTGATTTTTTTTGCCATTGGAAGCAACCGGACAAAATTTCGAAGGACCATCATAGTCCTCGGAGTCATTAGTGGTCAATTGCTTATTAAAATGACACTTGAGAATCGATGTGCCATCTTCTTCAATCAACATTGAGTGATTTCTTTCATTCATATAGTATCCCTCCGTTTCAATGTGCAAACAAATTCCTATATTCAGTATACCATTTCATACATTTTAAAATTTATATATTTTCAAAATATTTTATATCACAATCTTTTAACTCATTTGTCAATGTGATAGCAATCAAATCAATCCGCCATCCTTTTTTATCCCCTACTAAATTTTCATTTGCGCCAACGTATAAAGATGCGGTGCGTTGGAGTTTTTTTAATTTTGAAGGCGTTAAATTATCTTCCGGCTGAATATTCAGCGGTTGATTATTATATTGTCGGATTGTTTTCACTTCCACAAAAACTAATACTCCATTTTTATCTTTGGCAATAATATCTATCTCGCCCCACGGTTTCCGAAAGTTCCGATCAATAATCCGGCAACCGTGTTTTTGTAAATACTGAAAGGCGAGATCTTCGCCAAGCTTGCCAATGGATTGTTTGTTATTCATAAAATTGTTTTACGTTTTACACTACAATGTATTTTCCTATAAAACTGGGTAAATTGTAAAACGTAAAACAATTTTACTAAATTACGCTTATACACAAAATATTGTTTAACGTTAAACAATTTGTTTAGCCGGTGTTAAACAAAAACAGGTTGTTTAACATTGAAATTGTTTCACGTTTTACATTTTCCTACAAATAGACGTAAATACAAAATAATGTTTTACACTTAATGTAAAACATATTTTATAAAATAGGCGTAAAACATTTTAAATGTTTTACATTATTTTGCGACAGATAGATTTTAAGCTTAAATAAGGTAAATTGCCGGATTGCCGAATTACTTTGCCGTATTTCACCTCACCACCGTTAAACAAATTTGTTTAACGTGGTGTTAAACACTTTTGTTTAACACTCGTAAGGGGGAGCGGCTGGGGAATTGTTTCACGTTTTGTTTAACACTTAAGTAAATAACAAATTGACGCCCATGAGTTTAGGGGATAGTATAGAGCTGTTATTTAAAAATTTACAAAACTAAAAAAGGAGGAGAATATGCTCTTATCCAATTACTTGGGTAATTTGGTCAAGTTGATTGCCTTACTATTCATAGCGCAGCTTATGAATTGCCAACACCAACCTGTGTTAGCAGAAACATACACTCTTGTTAATGAAATTGGCGAGGAAACTAGGGGGCAATTCAAAATCAAAATTGATGAAGTAAAAGTCCTTGGAATACCGTTCTTAGAATTGGATATCAGAAAAATTATCTTGGGTAATGCAACTTTGTATCTGCACTATCATTACCAGCAAGAAAATGGAATAATCAATTTTTCCAATCCAATCGACGACAGAAATGGTTATACCAATTACTTTTCTCAAAAAGTATCTGCTGGATTAATTGAGTCCGGTCAATTGGAAACTGTTTTTGATTACAAGCCTTCTTACCAACAGGATTTTGGCGTTCTAACTCACCATCTTGTTCTGACTAAAACTGGCAATGAAAAACAAAAATGTTTTACACTGCTATCCGCGTCTATTATTTCTCGAGGAGGAATTTATCTCACTACGATCATTATTCATGCGCGCATCTACGTCAGTGACCCCAATATGATGTTGCCACTGATTAATGAAGTGGCGGAACGCGTAGTGCAAGAATTCACTCACAGTAAAAAGTCATAAAAAAATAATCCCTCGAAGTATTCGGGGGATTACTTTTTTATTGTGGGCGTTCAAGGGATCGAACCTTGGACCCTCTCGATGTAAACGAGATGCTCTACCACTGAGCTAAACGCCCAAATCAAACTTATTTAAGTTAGCTTAACCGAACATTCTGTCCACAGCAAGTTTGACATAAACAATATTTTATTATATAGTAATATTCTTAAGTAACTTGTCAATAAAAAAGATTGGAGGAATACAATGAGCATTACTCACGCATTGCCGATTACCGAATCTAAACCTCATTTTAAGCACAGTGCCTGGGGATTACCAGGCGGCCGAGTAGATTTTACGGATCATCCGGAAATTACTGTCCGAGTAGCAATCTTTAACGGGCAGAATCAATTATTACTGTGTTTGGAAAAACCAAAACTGATTATTCCCAACCGGCCATTTCAGCAAACTTATCGAGAATATCTGGATTCCTTAAAGTCCACCGTTACTCAGCTTCGCAAACGCGGTAATCCGCTTACGTGGGCAGAGGCAAAAAAAGTTGTGGAAATTTACGCGCCAGAAATCGATGCTCCGTTTTTTGATGACTGTTGGAATAAAAAGTACACCAAGAAAAAAATCTTGCTCACCGCAATTAAAGAGGTGCTCGAGGAAACCGGGTATCTCATTAAACCAAAACTGCGGGAACGCATTCAGTTACAGAACAATCATCGAATGACTGCGATTTTAACCGGCATCATTGTCGGTGGCGCATTGTTACTCCAAGAAACTCAAGAAATTAAATTGTGCCGTTGGTTTTCTCAAAAAAACCTTCCGGATATCCGAGGCGGATCACTGGATAGGGGAGATGGACACTTTATGTACACTACTCATCACAATCGGTACCTCCAGATTGTACTGGATAGTCTAAAAAAAAACAAAATCGCCCTGCTGTATAAGCGGGGCGTTTTTTTATTGTGCGTCTGCTTGGACTCGAACCAAGAACCGCCAAGGTATAAGCTTGGTGCTCTAACCATTGAGCTACAGACGCATAGCGATATTCTAAATAAAAAACCGCCCTTATGTCCAATAAGAGCGGCTTTTATTATACGATTAATGGCTTCAGTTTGAACGGTTCAATTAGTTTGTAGAATTCTTCCTGTTCCAGCGTTTCTTTTTCAATCAATACTTTCGCGATAGCTTCTAACGCTTGTTTTCTAGTGCTGACGATTTTTCTCGCGGATTCATAGGCGCGATTAATAAAACTTTTTACTTCCACATCAATTTGCGAAGCTACTTGTTCAGAATAATTGCGATCGTGGCTCAATTCTTTTCCTAAAAAAATCAATTCATGGGACTCGCCGAAAGTTTGCGGACCCAGCACATCGCTCATGCCGAATTGCGTTACTAGCGCCCGCGCCAGTTTGGAAGCCTCTTTCAAATCGTTAGAAGCGCCAGTAGTCATTTCTCCGAAGGTTTCTTTTTCCGATACGTAACCGCCCATCATCACCGCCAAATCCGCCATAAATTGCGAACGGGTTTTCAAATGTACGTCTTCCGACGGTAATTTCAGCGTGTAACCGCCCGCGCGGCCGCGACTGATAATAGAAACTTTATGCACCGGATCGGAGTGCTTCAAACTAGCCGCCACTAACGCATGGCCAGCTTCGTGATAGGCAGTAATTTCTTTTTCTTTTTCGGAAATCACCCGATTTTTCCGTTCCGGACCCAGTAATACTTTTTCAATGGAAGAATATAAATCTTCCTGTCTGACGGTTTTCCGATTTTCTCGCGCCGCCATAATGGCCGCTTCATTCATCAAATTAGCCAAATCCGCGCCGGAGAAACCCGGAGTACGAACCGCTATTTTGCGAAGATCTACGGCTTTTTCCAGCGGTTTTTCTTTGGAATGAATCTTCAAAATTGCTTCCCGATCATTTAAATCCGGAAGGTCCAAGATTACTCGCCGATCAAACCGGCCCGGGCGGAGCAAAGCCCGGTCCAAAATATCCGGACGATTGGTCGCCGCTACTACAATTACATTGGTTTCCCGATCAAAACCATCCATTTCCACTAAAATTTGATTCAAAGTTTGTTCCCGTTCATCGTGGCCGCCGCCCAAGCCCGCGCCACGTTCCCGGCCAATGGCGTCAATTTCATCAATAAATAAAATTGCTGGTGATGCTTTTTTTGCCGTCGCAAAGGCATCGCGAGTCCGCGAAGCGCCGACACCAACAAACATTTCCACGAATTCCGAAGCGGAAATATAAAAGAAGGGAACGCCGCTTTCACCGGCGGTAGCACGGGCGAGCAGGGTTTTGCCGGTACCCGGCGAACCCATCAACAACACGCCGCGGGGAATCCGCGCACCCATTTCTAAAAATTTTTTTGGATTTTTCAAAAAGTCTACTACTTCGTGCAATTCCTGTTTTGCTTCTCGCAAGCCGGCAACATCCTTGAAAGTAATCTTATCTTTAAACGCGCCGAAAAGGCGGAGGTTGGAACGGCCGAAAGAAAACGCCTGATTAGCGCCGCCTTTCGCTTGCCGGAAAATAAACCAAAAGATGGCAATCATTGCGATAATCGGCAGCAACGTCGGGACCAATATGCCCATCCAGAATTTTAGGCCGGATTCATCTTCCACTTTCAAATCCACGCTTTGCAACGCTTCGGGAGTGACGCCGTAATTGGCCAAAGTTTGGCTTAAGCCCAATTCGGTTTCTTTCTTGGAGGTTGCCAAGTCGCCATTCTTTAATTCAATCTTCAAATCATTGCCTTGAACCGAAATAGTTTTAACTTCGCTCTGATTGACCTTGGCGGTGAGTTCGCTGATGGTCAAACTAATCGGCGCCTTTCCAGTTTGAAAAAGCAAAGAAAACGTAAACGACACCAACAAAAGTGTAATCGTTGCCCATAAAATATTTTTATATAACATAGTCTCCTTATTTTACTATTTTTTAAAATTAAAAACCAACAAACCAGAACGTCCGCCTCAAAACCGAAGAGAAGATTAAGATTTTAACTTCAAGATAATCCGTTTTTCCTGAGCCTTCACTGATTCCACAATAAAGTTATATGATTTCCCAACTACGAGATGCTTTTCCATTTCCTCTACGCTGCCGAAGGCCGATACGTGAATTAATCCTTGTAAATCATAATCTAAACCGATAAACGCGCCGAAGGGATTAAATTTCAAAACCATTCCTTTCACTTCCTGTCCAGCTTTATAATATTCTTCCGCTTTCTGCCACGGATCTTCTTTCAGCGCTTTCAAAGAAAGGGTAACGCGGCCATCTTTAATATCCAAAACTTTTGCCCGCACCGCGTCATCCACTTTCACTACTTCTTTTGGATTGCCGATTAATTTATGGTCCAATTCCGATATATGAATCAAGCCTTCAATTTTTGGGTTATCGGTAAACCGCATAAAAGCCCCGAAATCCGCAACACCGGAAATAATTCCGTCTACCACATCGCCGGCTTTATATTGGTTCAAAAGCTCTTTCACGCTTTGATCCGTAATTTCCCGTTCGGAAATAATTAATTTTTCTGTCCGGGGATTCACATCTAGAATTTTCACAGTCAGTTCCTGGCCGACAAATTTTTTCAGCTCTTCCAAAATTCGCGTGCGGTTACCGTCATCCACTCGGGGATAATGTTCGTTCGCCAGTTGGGATACCGGCAAAAATGCTTTCAATCCTTCCACTTCGCCCATTAAACCGCCGGAATTGGCTCCAGTAATTTTTACTTTCAATTCTTCGCCTTTTTCCCGTAATTCTCTCAAAAATTGCCAAGACTTTTGCTTGCCAACTTCCGCCATCGATAATTCCACATAACCATTTTCATTTTCCACCTCTACGACTTTAGCAGATAAAGCATCGCCCTCTTTCAAGGCCTTTAATACTTCTCGCGCATGATGGAGTTCCACACCATAGACTACGCCAGTGCCAAATTTTCCTAAATCCACATAAACTGTCCGCGGCAGACGCCGTAAAAGTTTACCCGTTACGACATCACCTTCTTTTAAGAAGCCAAATGCCTCCGGAACGCTTTTGGTCAGATAGGCGATAATGGAATCGGTTTTTTTGAATGTGTTTACCATATAAATAAGATATACAGAATATACTGATAAAAAAAGAACTGGTCAAGCCGGCCAATAAAAAAATTCGCCCACAATACTTTACATTGTAGGCGAATCCTATTTATTAATCCCGAAACCATCTCTCGCTTAAAAGGTGCATTTTTAACATCTCTCCCGGAATTTCCTCGATAATCCGGGTAAAAAAGATGTTTTCGATGTTGTGAAGCCAGAATTCTTCGCTTTCATGACGAACATTTTTTGATCCTTTAAAAAAACCATAGCTGTATCCAAAATCGCTTTTCATACCGCAGATATATCCAATACCCTCCTCATAACCTACGGTTTTTCCAGGATTATTCGGCGCCAGCAGAAGGATTGTTTTTCTTCTCCGGCTCCATTCGTGGAGTAAAATTTTTCCATACGGCGCGTAGGGAAAATTTTCTGAATCCACTACATTGCGCATAAATCGCAAGTATTGTTGGATTACCGGATCCTTAATGTCCTCGCATAGGTTTGTTTCTTTACGATAAAGACAATCCACATATGCGCCAGAATTTACTTTCGGCAGATAAAATTCCGTCAATAATGCATCACATCCAAACGCCTGCATATGGTCAAGCGTGGATTCTGCGGATGTGTATACAACAGCTTGGACCTCATCCTGCGTCTTATGCATTTCATGCGCGCCGCATTTGCACTCATCGTCCTCAAGTTTCTCTTTTATCTTAATGAGAAACCGGTCTCGCGCCGACTCCACTATGCTTTGATGCTCCCGTTTTACTGCGATTAATAATTTCATCTCTCCTCCCTTATAACAAAAATAAAAAGAACTACTTAAATAAATTTTATAACAAAATGCTGTTTTTGTCAAATTTACACGTTGAATTTCCAGACCGCTTCTGGTAGTATATATATTGTATATTATGGTAATTAACTGGTACGGCGAAGGATGTTTTAAGGTCCAAACGGGGGGCCTTGCTTTATTGACCGACCCATTTGAATCCTCCACCGGGCTCACGCCTTCTCGGGGAAAAGTGGATGTAATTTTAAAAACGCTTACGCCTTATCCGGTCCCACCGGCAGAAACCAGCGATGAACATATTGTGTGGGGAGGCGGAGAATACGCGATTAAGGGAATAGAAATTAAGGGTATTGGATTAAATAAAGAGTCAGAGGAAAAATATTTTAAAACCGCGTACACCGTTAAGGCGGAAGATATTACCTTGGGCTTTCTTGGCCACATTTCCGAATCACCAGATCCTTCGGTATTAGATACGCTAAAAGAAATTGACATTCTTTTTATTCCGGCTGGCGGCAAACCATTTATAGAAATCGATGCGGCTACTAAACTCATTAAACAAATTGAACCGAAAATTATTGTGGCTGCCTTTTTCAAAATTCCGGGCCTGAAACGATCCGGTGAAGATTATAAGGATCTCGCTAAGGAATTAGGCCAAAAAAGCGAACCAGAAGAAAAGTTAACGATTCGCAAAAAAGAAATTACCGAACAAAAAGGCATCCGTTTAGTAATTTTGAAAGTGTAAATAAGCGTCATTACTATGTGGCAATTTATCCAAAAATATATTAACGCAGTTCAACAATCGGATAACAACACTAAAAAAAGTTGGGTGGCCGGTTGCACTATTGTCACTATGATATTTGTAATCTCTTTGTGGTCGCTTTATTTTCAAGATTCAGTGCAAACCCTAAATCTTCCGGAAACACCAACTCCCATAACGCAAGAAGCGTCTATCCTTTCTACATTTACTATTGGCGGTAAAATTGTTGCCAAAAAAATAGGCAGCGCCATCAGCAACGGCATTGCCGAAATTAAATCTTTAACCAAAGAAACCCGTTCCGTCACACTGCAGACCGCTAACATCAATTTCGTTCTGGAGGAATTGCCGGTTATTTCGCCAAAATCTTTACCGCATTAGAAATAAATACCATTTATGGAAAAAGAACATCAAGCCAATAAAGTCCAACAACAAGAAATTACGGCGGAACTGAAAGAATCTTATTTAGATTACGCGATGTCCGTGATTGTTTCGCGCGCCTTGCCAGATGTGCGAGATGGATTAAAACCAGTGCACCGCCGCGTGCTTTGGTCTATGTGGGAAAGCGGCATTACCGCCTCCGCCAAACTCCGGAAATCCGCCAACACCGTCGGTTATGTAATGGCGCATTATCATCCGCACGGCGATACGGCGATTTATGATTCCTTGGTTCGAATGGCCCAAGATTTTTCGTTGCGTTATCCATTAATCCAAGGACAAGGAAACTTCGGCAGCATTGACGGCGATAATGCCGCTGCCATGCGTTATACCGAAGCTCGCCTTTCCAAAATCGCGGAAGAATTACTCACGGATATTGATAGGGAAACAGTGGATTGGCAACCGAACTACGATAGCAGCCGAGAAGAGCCAAAAGTATTACCGTCCAAAATCCCAAATCTTTTATTGAATGGCACTGTAGGCATTGCTGTGGGGATGGCAACCAATATCCCGCCGCACAATCTTAACGAAATTGTGGACGCAACCACGTGCCTGATTGAAAATCCCAAAGCCACCACGGAGGATTTAATGGAATTCGTTCAGGGGCCGGATTTCCCAACTGGTGGCATCATCTACGACAAAAAAGCCATTGTGCAAGCTTATATTTCCGGAAAAGGAGCAATTACCACTCGCGCCGTAGCGGAAATCAAAGAATCTGGTAAATACAACATCATTGAAATCACTGAAATCCCTTACCAAGTCAATAAATCGGAGTTAATCATTAAGATTGCCGAATTAGTTACGGATAAAAAAGTCCAAGGCATTCGGGATGTCCGTGATGAATCCGATCGCGAAGGATTGCGGATTATCATTGAATTAAAATCCGACGCCGCCGGACAAAAAGTTTTAAATCAATTATACGAATATACTGATCTTCAAAAAGATTTTTATATGAACGTTGTAGCGCTGGTGAACGGTATCCAACCGCAAGTCCTATCGCTCAAAGAATGCCTGGGATATTATATTGATCACCGGAAAGAGGTGGTCCGCCGCCGCGCCGAATTTGATTTAAAGAAAGCCCGGGAACGCGCTCATATCCTCGAAGGACTGCATAAAGCTCTCGGCAATATTGATGCGATTATCAATACGATTAAAAAATCGGAAAATAAAGAAGCCGCTCATAAAAATTTAGTTGCTAAGTTTAAGTTCTCGGATATTCAGGCCACGGCGATTTTGGAAATGCGGTTGCAAACGCTCGCCTCGCTGGAACGGCAAAAAATTGAAGACGAGCTCAAAGAAAAATTGAAACTAATTGAAGAACTTTTATTGCTTTTAAAAAGCCCGGCAAAAATTCTTGGCGTAATCAAATCCGAATTAAAAGAAGTGCAAGAAAAATATGGCGATAAACGGCGCACTCGCGTAGTTGCCGGCGGATTAAAAGAATTTAAAGAGGAGGATTTGGTGCCAAAAGAAGAAACCATTATCACAATGTCTCAAGGCGGCTATATCAAGCGGGTCCAGCCATCCAGTTTTAAATCGCAGAAACGCGGCGGCAAGGGATTGATTGGTTCGGATGTGGCGGAAGAAGATTTTCTTACACATTTTATGTCCGCCAATACGCATGACAATATTCTGTTCTTCACCGAACGGGGGAGAGTGTTCCAAACGAAAGTCTATGAAATACCGGAAGCGAGCCGGATCGCTAAAGGAAAATCTCTGCAAAACTTTTTGGAAATTCCGGCGGAAGAAAAGATCAGCGCGCTAATTACTTATTCGGCGGAAAAGAAAGCCGCGCCCGGTTATTTGGTGATGGTGACGCAGAACGGTCTTATTAAAAAAACTCCATTAGCGGATTTCGCCAATGTGCGCCGCAGCGGCATTATTGCCATCAAATTAAAGAAAGGGGATTTACTGGAATGGGTAAAATTATCTTCCGGAAATGATCAAGTAATTTTAACTACCACCCAGGGCCAAGCGATTCGCTTTAAAGAATCCCAAATTCGTTCCATGGGCCGCGCTTCTTCCGGCGTTCGGGGCATTCGCCTGAAAAAAGAGGATCATGTGGTTTCTTTGGATATTTTAGACAAAGAAAGCCAAAACTTCCGATTATTAACCGTCATGGCCAATGGCTTTGGAAAACAAACCAAGCTTTCCCAATATAAAATTCAGGGCCGCGGCGGATCAGGAATCAAAACTGCAAAAGTCACCGCCAAAACTGGAAAAGTAGTTGCCTCTCATATTGTTAATGAAGAACAAGAATTATTAGCTTTATCGGCCAAAGGACAAATTATCCGCACCCAACTGGCGAGCGTCCGGATGGCTGGCCGCGCCACCCAAGGCGTTCGAGTCATGAATCTTAATTCCGGCGATAAAGTCGCGGGAATTGTTTGCCTCTAACGCTTCGGTAAAAAGATATAGTATAATTCAGATATGCGTTTTACGCGATCGCAACTTGTGATTCTTGGCGTTATTAGTTTTTTTGTCGTGGTTGCGATTGGCATGCTGACCGGAATAATTCCCGGCCTTCGCACATCAGAAGATTTTGCTCCAGAACTAGAACTGAATGTCTGGGGCGTTTTTGATGATAATTATTTTTACGAAAATTTTGCCGCCTATAACGGAACCCGCCGAAATGTCACCATCAATTACAAACAAATCGACGCAAAGAATTACGAAAACATTCTCATTAATGCCATCGCTGCCGGCGCGGGACCAGACGTATTTATGTTTCACAGCAGTTGGTTGCCAAAACATTCAGACAAAATTACTCCCGCGCCAAATACTCTGACTCTGGAACAATTTCGCGGCCTTTTCCCGACTGTGGCAGAGCAAGATTTCGCTCCGGATAAGGTAGTCTATGCGCTTCCTTTATATATAGATACGCTCGCGCTGTATTATAATGAAGAAATTTTTGACAGCGCGGCAATTGCGATACCGCCTCGGAATTGGCTGGAGTTCCAAAATATTATTCCAAAACTGCGCCAAATCAATCCAGATGGACAATTGGCGCGTTCCGCGGCAGCCATCGGCGGCACGAATACCACCACGCTTTATGCCAGCGATGTATTGAGTCTTTTAATGCTTCAATCGGGAACGCAAATGACCGATCCAACATTTTCCCGAGCTACCTTCGCGGAATCGGTCAATGGATTTTATACTGGTCTGGATGCGTTGCAATTTTATACCAAATTCACCAATGCCAAAGATATTTACTACGCGTGGGATGAATCACTAGGCAATGCGATAGATGCGTTTGCCCAAGGAAAAACGGCAATGATCTTCGGCTATCGGGACACGCAGAAACTGATTCAAGAAAAAAGTCCATTACTGCGATTCAAAGCAACCGCGATGCCGCAACCGAATCTTACTGACCCAGCGGTCAATTACGCTGATTATTGGGGCTTAGCGGTGTCCGCGAAAAGCCAATGGCCAACGTGGGGATGGGATTTAATCCAAGAATTAACAACCAATGAAACTGCCGTGGAAACTTTTTTGCAAACATCCGGTTTACCGCCAGCACTCCGAACGCTTATCCAAAAATACAGTTCGGATCCGGATTTGGGCATTTTTGCTCGCCAAGCGCTTACCGCCCGATCTTGGCCGCAAATTAATAAACAATTAATAGCGCAAATATTTTCTCAAATGATTGCTGCGGTCGTCAATCAACAGTTAGATCCCCGGGAGGCAATTACACAAGCAGAAAATGAAGTGACCGGTTTAATGCAAGTGAAAGGTCCGTAATCCGGTATACTAATATTTATGAAAATTAAATTTTTCGCAATTTTACTTCTACTAACCCTTGCGCTTCCAGCGACATCGGGTGCGGCTGGTTTAGTGCCCTGCAATGGCAACGACTGTGATTTTTGTGATCTTTTGACGCTTGGAAAAAATCTGATTAATTGGTTTGTGGAAATCTCTTTTGTATTCGCGGTTCTCTTTTTTGCCTGGGGCGCAATTGTTATAATGACCGCCGGGGGATCACCGGGGCAATTCAGCAAGGGAACAACTATTATCTACACGGTCCTCACGGGAATTGGTATACTACTATTAGCTTGGGTATTTATCGGCACCCTGCTGCAAGTATTAACCGGGTCGCCGTCCAAATTACCCTGGAGCGAAATCCAATGTTCAGTAAAATAAATAAAACTGTATTCCAAAAATTGGTTTTTCTTAATGGAATCCTCTTTGCCCAAGGAAGCCGTTTTGGCGGGGAAACACCCTCCGCCGGCGGCAGCGTCACTAAAATTTCTCTTCCGGCCGTCCTTGGCATCCGCACTATCCAGGAACTGATTGATAGAATTATAAATTTTCTCTTGATTATAGGCACTTCCATTTTCACCGGTATGGTTTTATGGGCGGCCTATCAGATTCTCACCGCTGGCGATAATCCGGAAAACGCCGCCGCTGGCCGAAGAACTATTTGGCACGCAACGATCGGCTATACCATTCTGTTACTTTCCAAGGGTATTGTGCTGGTCATCCAAAAAGTCTTAGGCGGCCAATAAACTGACAAATTTTTCTACGAATGATATACTCTAGACATATCCTGAAAGGTCGAGATTCAGAATCACACATCAATGAAACAACTTATTAAAAAAATCGCTGCCGGCGCCGCTTTATTGGCTCCGACCGCATTCGCGCAAAATAGAGCGGTACCGCAAGTTCCGATTTCCTCTACCAATGATATTTTCAATATTATTGACCGGGTGTTGAATTTAGCGGCGACTCTCTTTTTCACTGTCGCGGTCTTCTTTATTTTCTGGGCAGGTTGGCTCTATCTCAATGGCGCCAGTAATGAAGAAAATTTAGGGAAAGCGAAAAATCAGCTGATTTATGCCGCGGTGGCAATTTTCGTCGGACTGATTGCTTTCAGTTTCCCGCGATTAATTGAAAACTTCGTTCGATAAGCTTATCTAACAAAAACAAAAAACCCCATCTTAAATTTAATAAGATGGGGTTTTTGTTTTAAAGAACAATCATTTCTTTTCGTTGCTGCTCCGCTTTCTTCTTTTTTACCGGCGTCGGTAATTCGTTCTTTCCGGAGGAGTGGGTCTCAATCTGGATTTTTGCCAGACCGGATTTTCCCCGCATCCGAAAAGTGCAGCTCGGCAGTTTGGTTTTCGGGAAGTTTACTTGCTGATCCTCAACTCGATACATCTGGTAACCCTGGGGGGTGATGAAACAATACTCTGCCCAACCCGGAGCATCCACGATGAATTTCGTATTGAGGGGCAAACGAATAATCCCAGACCATGCCTGCTCGGAAATACGTATTTCCTGTTCCGGCTTTTCCAGGGTGACATTGATGTCAGAAGACCCAAGGTCAATAACGATTTCGACTGGCGTGTTATTGAATAATGAGTTAATCCATCCAGCAATTTCGCTGCAGAGATACTTTACACCTAAGCCAAAGAGCCAGAACGCCGCGCACACGATAAGTGTGATCCATATTGGTCTTTGCCATTCTCGAGGATTAATTGTCTGACTGTTTTTTACCGAAGACATGGGTCAATACCTCCTTGATTGCGTTCACAATCGGATCCCTGCTTCCTTTATCAAGACCGAAGATCTTGCGATCTTCTTTAATCTTGCCATCCTGAATTTGAACGATCTTGGTGGCATCTTCCATATTTGTCCCGCCATTAGAAGCTTTCACCAATGATTTGGCGCGCTCAACAACATTCTTCATTTCGGACAGCCGAGCAAGATTTTCTTGATTGACCGTTTCTTTTTTAACGGTCGCATCATAAAGCTCCTTTGGGAGTTCAACATCGCCAATAATAAACACTGGCAATTGAACTCCGTAATACTCGCGCATATTCATGCCGCCGTCTTCTCTGGTCGGATCAATTTCAACGTATCTCTTTTTCAGATCCTTGGCTTTGTCCTCCCATGAGAATGGCTTTCCTTCCACGGCGATTAATGCGTGCTCAATGAAGTCTTTGACCCTGCCAGTAATTTCAATGCTTTTATCCATCATCGTCTTTCGATTTCCGTATTCTTTTTGAATACTAGTCAGAAAAGATTTCAAGTTTTCTGTAATTGCCTTGAGTCGTTCTTCTTTTTTGAAGCGACGGAATTGCACAAGATCCTCGACGGAAGGTATAGTGGTGAAATCACAGTCAATTGTGACTGGTTCGCCGTTTTCCGTTTCTAAGACAATCATAAAATGATGACTTAGAGTAACGAGATCGGTTTTTGAATTCTCTACTACATTTTCCCAAGGAAACATAAGATGCAAACCCGGTCCAAGCCCCCGTTCTTTGGTGGTGATGACATTCAATACCACCAAACCCTCGTAACCGCCAACAATTACCCAACACCGTGTAAATAAAATCACTGCGATGAATATGCTGCAGATTATCCAGATCATTGGTTTAATCCTCCTTATAATTTTTCAACTGATCCGCAAAGCAGACCATAACTATTCTTACCCTATATTATATAACAAATATTGTAAAAAGTCAATATATCGGTTATATTGAATTACCCTATAATAAAAAGACGCTCCCGTGGCGGAATTGGTATACGCGCATGGCTTAGGACCATGTTCCGAAAGGATTAGAGGTTCGAGTCCTCTCGGGAGCACTTATATTATGAAAACTTTTTTTAGTATTATCATTTTTATAATTATTGGTATCTCCGGATTTTTATTTTTTTATCATACGCCAATAACACCGCAAATTCCGGTTTCGCAAATTACCAGCCTACCCAAGGAATCGTCTGCTCAAAAAATCACTCCTCTTCCAACGACTGCGCCAAAAACCACGGATACGTTTTCCATAACAAACGTTAATGGAAATTTAAAAAGAGGCGAGATAGTTACTATTAGTGGAAATTATTTTGGGAAGCATCCTGATTATTCTCCAACACTTCCGGATACTCTTGGTTCCGCTCTGCTTAATTTCGAAAATAACCAATTGACCGGCAATGGGTGGGTTATTGATCAAGCTCCAGAAAATTGGCGCCTTTCAAACAATGGAGAAAGATCCAATAGCGCCTACCATGCAGAAAAATTCTATAATCCGATTATCAAAAATCGCCTAGGCAGCATAGAAATCACTCAAACTGGCACACCTCATGAATGGTACTCTGTGTTTTGGTTCAAGCTTTTGCCCAATACTCAGGCAGGGAAATTCTTTCGTATTTATGGAGCAAGGGGCAGTTCGGAAAATATCTATCTTTCTACCGGAGGAGAGAATACAATGATTCGGGGTTTTTCCGAGTGTGTCACCTGCGGGGAAATAAAAACAGTCTGGAATTCTCCTAATTCTTTCGGCTATGACCAGTGGCATCTCGTAGAAATTAATATGAAAGAAACTTCTCACACATTCCGGGTATTTATGGACGGCCAATTGCAGTGGGAAAGAAATAATTGGGTGAATGATCCATTTAATGGGACCGGCCATACCTGGGAAATCGGCCAAATGATTGATGCTCCGGCCAATGGCACTATAGGCGGCGCCTATGCGTTTGATGATGTATATTTTGACTACACTCAAGCTCGAGTTATGATTGGCAACGATCCAATTTTTGAACAGTCTACGATTCGCGAAATTCAGGTTCCGACTGAGTGGTCGGATACAACAATTACGATACATTTTAATCCCGGATCATTCTCCTCGGGACAAAAAGTGTATCTCTTCGTTATCAATTCCGATGGCACCGCAACGGCTGGTTTTCCGATTACTATCCAATAGTTATTTATTTTCTCCGCCGTCCGTGAAAGCTTTCGTGGACTTCTTTGAGTTCTTTGTTGGTTAAATGCGTATACACTTGGGTCGTGGAGATATTGCTGTGGCCAAGCATTTCTTGGACCGCGCGCAAATCCGCGCCGTTCATTAATAAATCCGTCGCGAACTGATGGCGAAGTTGATGCGGTGTGATATTTTTCGTGATGCCGGCTTTGCGGCGATAAAATTCCACTAACCGTTGCACCGCTCGGGGGATAATCCGGCCGAGCATTTTAGGCGAATCGCCTTTACTTAAACTAACAAACAACGCCTCATCCGCATCACCGCGTTTTTCCAAATAATTCTTAATCGCTTTTTTCGCCCGATCGGATATGAACACCACCCGGATTTTTTCTCCTTTGCCGCGGACGGCAATTTCTCCGCGTTCCAAATTCACATACCGATCCAGCGCGCATAATTCAGAAATCCGGAGACCGGTAGAAAAAAAAGTTTCCAGAATCGCCCGGTCGCGCAAACCCCGAAGCGAATCGGTCGGAGGAGCGTTCAAAAATCGTTCCAAATCAGCGTATTCAATAATATCAATCTGCCGCCGCGCGATTTTCGGCAGTTCGATTTTATCCGGAGACAACACATCCATGTCCCGTTTGATTAAATATTTCAAAAAATTCCGGATTGCAATTACGTAATATCCCTGGGTAATTCGTTTCAATGGTTCGCCGTTTTCGGTTTTCGTCCTCGCCAAATGCACTCGGAAATCGGTCACCGTATCTTCAGTAATGTCCCGCGGGTCTTTCACTTTTATATACGCAAAAAATGTCTTGAGATAATGCTCATAATTCCGCCGAGTCTTCAAAGACCGGTTTTTCTCTACTTCCAAGTAATCCAAGTATTCATTAAGGGTTTTGGTAATATCCGCCATATAGATAGTATATATCTTTTGCGACAGAAAATTGAGCTCTTGCTTTTTCCGCCAAAACCTGATACCCTATATATAATGCTTACAACTCGACAGAAAATGGGTTTAATGAAAGAATATCGCCAACACGACACCGATACCGGCTCTCCGGAAGTGCAAGTGGCGCTTTTAACCAAACAAATTGAGGAACTGACCGGACATCTAAAAAAGCATCGCAAAGACAACCATTCCCGTCGGGGACTTTTAAAGATGGTCGGCAAGCGGAAAAAGCTTTTGGATTATTTGTCTAAAAACAATCCAAAAACGTATTCCAGCACAATTAAAAAATTAGGTTTAAAAAAGTAATCCCGGGTTTGCCAAGCACGAATGTATGCAAATGCTGCGAACAAAGAGTGGTTCGCACTATTCGGATATATTCGCGATACGCGAACTCGTATAACAAATGAAAAGAAAAGATCAGCGGGTCGGCATCTTCGTAGATGTCCAAAATCTGTACCACTCGGCGAAAAATTTATATCACGCTCGGGTCAATTATAAAGAATTAATGAAAGAACTTGTGGCGGGACGGTCGCTTATTTCCGCCCATGCCTACGTAGTCAAAAGCGATACCGCCGCCGGGGAAACGTCCTTTTTTGACGCGCTCACGAAGAGTGGTTTGGAATTGCGAAGTAAAGATTTGCAAATTTACCCGGGTGGCATGAAAAAAGCCGACTGGGACGTCGGTATGGCGGTGGACGCCATCCGAAAATCAGATTTAGTGGATGTCGTTGTGCTCGTTACTGGCGACGGCGACTTTATTCCGTTAGTGGAATATCTCAAGTGGGGGAAGGGACGCACGGTGGAAGTAGCGGCGTTCGGCCGCAGCGCCTCTGGAAAATTGAAAGAGGTGGCAGATGAATTTATTGATATAGAAAAGCTACCCAAAGTAATTTTAAGAAAATAAACCAATAAACTATGGATCTGAATCGAAAACAATTTCAAATGGAATTTGCGGGTAAACCGCTGACTTTGGAGGTGTCCAAACTCGCTGATCAAGCCAACGGTGCCGTCCTCGGCACTTTTGGCGAAACCACCGTGCTCGCGACTGTGGTTATGAGTGGTCATAACAAAGAGGGTGATTTTTTCCCGCTGACCGTAAATTATGAAGAGAAAAACTACGCAATCGGAAGAATTCTAGGCGGCCGCTTTATGAAACGGGAAGGGAAATCTTCCGACGAAGCAGTCCTGACTGGCCGGTTGATTGACCGCGCGGTCCGGCCTTTGTTTGATGCCCGTATCCGCCGGGAAATCCAGTTAATCATCACTGTGCTTTCTTTTGACGGAGAAAATGATCCAGATTTTATCGGCTTATTGAGCGCTTCCACGGCATTGGGGATTTCCGACATTCCCTGGAACGGACCAGTAGCCGGAGTGCAGATTAAAAAAGATAAAGTTTTTAACGCCTTTGTGTCCGGCACGAAAGAACGAATCAACATGATTGAAATGGAAGGCGACGAAGCAAACGAAGCGGACGTAGTGAAAGCTTTTGCCGAAGCGCAAAAAGAAATTACCAAGCTGGTGGAATTCCAAGAAGGAATTATCAAAAAAATCGGCAAAACCAAATCCGCCGTGGAACTGGCCGAACCGGAGGCAAAATTAGTCAAAGACGTACAGCACTTTTTGAAAGATAAATTGGAAGCTGCGATTTATGTTTCCGATAAGATGAAGATGAAACATAATCTGATTGATTTAAAAACCAAGTTTTTGGCATTTCTTCAAGAAAAATCCTACACCGAAGCCCAGCTGGTCACCGCCGACAGTTTATTTGAGGAGGAAATTAATAATCTAATTCACGAAAAAATTCTGAAAGAAGAAAAACGCCCAGACGGACGCAAACTCAATGAACTCCGTGAACTTCACGCCGAAGTAGGTTTATTAAAACGACTCCATGGCTCCGCATTATTTGTCCGCGGCAATACCCAAGCGCTGGCCATCACCACTCTGGGCGGACCGGGCGATCAGCAATTAATGGAAACGATGAAATTTTCCGGCAAGAAACGGTTTTTACTCCATTATAATTTTCCTCCGTTTTCTGTAGGAGAAATCAAACCAATTCGCGGTCCGGGCCGGCGAGAAATCGGCCATGGCGCCCTGGCGGAAAAAGCGCTCCGCGCTGTTTTGCCGACTTCGGAACAATTCCCGTATACAATTCGTTTGGTTTCGGAAATTTTATCCTCCAACGGATCTTCTTCCATGGCGACAGTTTGCGCCGGAAGCTTGTCGTTGATGGATGCTGGCGTGCCAATTCGCAAACCCGCCGCTGGAATCGCGATGGGTTTAATGCTGGACGAAAAAGGAAATGATTTCAAAGTACTGACCGATATTCAAGGACCGGAAGATCATCATGGCGATATGGATTTCAAAGTGGCGGGCACGGACAGCGGTGTAACCGCTATCCAATTGGATGTAAAAATCAACGGCATCACTTCGGAAATGATTGAAAAAACTTTGCTGCAAGCGAAAGAAGCGCGATTGCAAATTTTGAATGTACTCACCAAAGCTTTAGCCGCTCCGCGTCCGGAACTTTCTCCGCTCGCGCCGAGCATTCTCACTTTGCAAATTGATCCGCTGCAAATTGGCGAAGTTATCGGTCCCGGCGGAAAAATGATTAATGAAATTATTGATACGACCGGCGTCACTTCCATTGATATTGAAGAAGACGGAAAAGTATTTATCACCGCGCCTAGCCAAGCCACCGGGAAATTGGCGCTGGAACGAATCCAGTCCATGACCAAAATGTATTCTATCGGCGACATCGTGGAAGGGGAAGTGGTAAAACTACTGGAATTCGGCGCTATCGTGGAATTCGCTCCGGGCCGCGACGGCATGGTGCACATTTCCGAAATCAAAGACGGATTCGTAAAAAAAATTGATGACGTGATTAAAGTGGGGGACTTTGTCCGCGCCAAAATCATCAAAGCCGAAAACGGCAAAATCGGGCTTTCTATAAAAGCTCTCTCGCAACAGGATTTAGTAAAATAATAAGTTAGTCGCTCTGTCTGTGCGCCTACCGGCAATGGTGGTTAATTAAAATATTTTAATTAAAGCGAGTTAATCTTTTGTCCGAAACCCAATGAGCCGGAGCGGGCATGGTGTCCCGAGCTTGCCGAGGGACGAGCGAGGCGAAGATAAGCAAGCTCACTCGCTGGGTGAGCGCAGCGGGTTGAGGGAAAAAGATTAGCGAGCGAAAATGTTATCCACAACTTATTCAGCATCATTGTGCTAGAATAAAAGGCATGGATACTACACCAAACCAAGGGAATTGGCCGAATTTATCCAATCAGGATAATCGTCCAAAACCGCCTCCGCCTCCGCCACCGGAAATCACGCTTAGGACTTTGAAATCTGACGTGGAATCAGTAAAACAAACCGGTGGTTCCAGTCCAACGCCGCGGCCGTTTACTCCGCCAGAAATAAAAAATACTCCAATCAGTGGATCTATCCCGCCAATTAATCTTCCAGTTCAAGGAGGATCATCAGTTCCACTGCCGCCACAACGACCACCCGTTGGCACTGCCCAATCCTTTCCGTCCAGAACCGTTTCTCCAGAACAATTTTCTAAAAATGACGGTCTGCAAAAACCAGCTAGTCTTGCTACTCCGCTTTTATCCGGTAAAAAAGCCAGTAAAACTAAAATAATATTATTAGTGATCGGCTTGGTAATCATCGGCGTAGGCGCTGCTTTGCTTGGTTATTTTATTATTTTCCCAGCGCTGTTTCCGCCAAAAACAGATGAACCTATTACTACTAATGAAATGCCGCAAACCGAATTACCGGTTTTCACCGAACAACCCATTACATCGGAACCAACTCGGTCTGTGTTTACCCATCAATCTTTACTCACTACCAGCGATGGTACAATCGACGCAACGCTAAGTTCCGTTAATGCCGGAAGTATTGCCCAAACTCTTTCTCAAGAAGCGCAACGTATTGCTTCTCCGGGAGCGTTTTTGGAAATTCTTATTAAAGATCCGATTGGTTCGGTGCCAGCGCCGTCTTTCCTGTCTGCGCTTTTTCCAGACATTACAACATTCGCCAGCGATATAGAAAACGACTTCACGCTAGCAATGTATTATGACGAAAATGGCGCGTGGCCGGTGTATGTATTTAAAATAAAATCTTCCGGAAATACTGCTAATCTTTCTCAGTCACTGGAAGCTTCACCAAATCTTACAAAATTATTTGCAAACGCTCCAGGAACTCCGACAACTTTCCAATCGGGACAAATTGGAACAGTCAGTACGCGCTACTTAAGCTATTCCCAAAAAGGCGCGTCACTGAACATCGGAACTAAAGGAAATACTTTTATAGTCAGCACTAGTTTCAACGCTCTCAAAAATAATATTAGTAAGATAAAATAAGAAAATAAAAAATTCTCGATAATTTATCGGGGATTTTTTATTATTGCGCTTCTTTCAACCGATATTGAAAGGCCTCGGCTAAATGATCAATAGTTACTCGCGGGGTAACCGATAAATCGGCAATGGTTCGAGCGGTTTTCATGATTCGATAATAACTGCGAGCGGATAATAACGCTTTTTCACTCATTTGTTTCAAAAATTGTTTCGCTGGCGTATCCAAATCGATAATGACTTCGCATTGTTTGGAGCTCATTTCCGAATTGGTCAATACAGAAATACCCGCTCGTTTGAATCGTTCTTTTTGTAGTTCCCGCGCGGCGATTATTCTGTTCCGCAACGCATCCGATTCCAAATACTTGCTGGAGGTGGCTTGCAATTGCTCAATTTTTACCCGAGGCACGGTTACCTGAAGATCAATTCGATCTAGTAAGGGACCGGATACTTTCTTTTGATATCGCAATACTTCAAAAGCATTGCAACGGCATTCTTTTTCTTCATCGCCATAATAGCCGCACGGACAGGGATTCATTGCCGCCGCAAGCATAAAGCGCGCCGGGAAAACCACATTATCTTTTACTCGGGACACCACTACTCGCCCGCTTTCCATTGGCTGGCGTAGCGCTTCCAATAAATCTCGGCGGAATTCCGGAAGTTCGTCCAGAAACAATACTCCCCGATGCGCTAGGCTCACTTCTCCCGGACGCGGATGCTGTCCGCCACCGATAATCGCTGCCGAGGAAGCAGTTTGGTGCGGGGAGCGAAACGGTCGCCAAGCGATAAATGGATGTAAATTCAATAATCCGGCGGCGCTATAGATTTTTGTGATCTCAATAATTTCTTCGCTTTGCGGCGGCGGCAACAGCGAAGCCAGCGCTTGCGCTAGCATGGTTTTACCCGATCCTGGACTACCCTGCATTAATAAATTGTGGCCGCCCGCGGCAGCAATCATCAACGACCGCTTGGCATGTTCTTGCCCTTTGATTTCCGCAATATCCACAAAAGATTCTTGCATACGAGTATGCTGGGAAAGATCCGTGGCAGATTGAGGAATGATGATTTGGCGTCCCTCTAGATGATCAATTAATTCTCTCAGAGTACGAACAGGGAAAACGGTAACGCCGGAAATAATCGCCGCTTCCGCGGCATTGTCTGCCGGAACAAATAATTCCTTTATCCGAGAACGTTTGGCCATCTCTGCCATATTCAGCGTTCCGCTGACGCCTCGGACATTGCCGTTTAATGCTAGCTCGCCGATAAAAAGCGCTCGATCGGAATCAAAATCTTTAATCTGCTGGCTGGCAAGCAAATAACCGAGCGCAATCGCTAAATCATAATGCGAGCCGGATTTTTTCACATCCGCCGGGGCAAGATTTACCACGATTTTCCGATTTTCTTTCGTCGGCGGTTTCACGCCGATATTTTTGAGCGCCGAACTTACCCGCTCTTTCGCTTCCGACACTGCTTTATCCGCCAAACCCACAATCGTAAAACTATGAAGACCGACGTTGATGTCGGTCTCAATTTCAATTCGCTTTGCCTCAATGCCGTCAATCGCTGCGGAAAATACTTTTGCGACGCTCATTGATTTACTTTTGTTTTTGCTTGCACGCCTGACAGAGACGCGATTCCGGATTGATTTTCAATACTCTAGCGTCAATTATATCGCTGCATTCTTCGCATACGCCGTAAGTGCCTTTAGTAATTTTATCTAACGCGTGTTCAATGGCTTCTAAACGCTCTTTCAGCACTTCTTGGACGCTTAAATTAGTTGCTGTCTCTTCCGCCTCGTCCGCTTCTTCGGAAAAATCGCTTTCCACGTCATCACCAAAGTTTTTGGTCTTTTTTTCATTCTTTAACTGCGCTTCAATATCGCCAGCTTCCCGTTCCAGTTGTTCTTTATATAAAGACAAATCTTTATCGGAAATTTTCATATCTTTACTTTACCATTCCAATATTATTTCGCAAATGGGTTCCTAGCTCCCACAATTTCAAAATGTAAGTGGCAGCCGGTTGGACCGTGCGTGTTGCCGGTATTGCCAATAATTGCAATTTGATCGCCTTTCACCACATAATCGCCAATAGAAACGATATTTTTTTGATTGTGCGCGTATTTCGTTTTCGTGCCATTAGGATGTTCTAGTACGACATATCGGCCATAGCCGCCATTCCAGCTATCGTCCGAGGATTCAATCACTAATCCTTCCGCGGCGGCATATACTGGCGTGCCACAGGCATTAGCAATATCTACCGCATTGTAATTGTGCAATCGTCCCCAATTCCAACCGGTGGTGGGAATTGCAAAATAGCCTATTAAGTTAGGCAAATCAGAAATGAGCGAGGTTTTCGCGTTTCGCAATGGTTTGCCATCAGGAATGATAATGGTCGCTCCCGTAACCCATTGAGTAGTTAATCCTTTATTAAATTGGGAGATTTTTTCCGCCGATATGCCATATACTTGCGCAACCGATTCCGGAGTTTCGTCCGATTGCACCTGATGCAAAACGCCATTCACCGGCAAAATCACCACCTCTTGGCCCGGCGTGAGAATGGTATTTTTCAGATTCGGATTGGCCCAAAAAAGCGTGTTGACGGAAATACCGAAATTCGCCGCGATTTTAGATAAGTTATCGCCGGATTGAATTTTATACACTAACAAACCATTGCGGGAGGGGATGACGTTGCTTAATGGATTATTAGCGTTTAGCAAAGCCGTACTATCAATGATGATGAAATTAATTTGATCATTATAAGATTCACTCACCGTGTCTTCGGAAATAAAGGCATTGCCGCCAGCATCATTTTGGGCGGATACTTCTTGAATTAATTCCCGAAAAGGAAAAGAATTCTGACCGGACGGTTGCTCAAGGGAGGCTAAAAAGAGTACATTAAACACAGACGCGGATAAAATGAAAACAACCGTAAGGACGGTTGTAAATTCTTCTTTAACCCACTGCCAAATTATTCTCAATTTCGTACTGATAATTTACTAATAATACCACATATGAACCACTGGAGCAAACTGTCTCCCATTCAACGCCAAGCCGCTCAACACGCTAACGGCCCGCTTTTGATTGCCGCCGGCGCCGGATCTGGAAAAACCCTCACCTTAACTAGCCGGTTATTCCACTTGTTGGAATCGGGAGTTGATTCGCAAAAAATTATCGCGATTACTTTCACTAATAAAGCCGCCAAAGAAATGGCGCATCGAATTCATGCTTTTGCTGTTGATGCAAAAATAAATTTTTCCGAACTGCCGTTTATCGGCACCTTTCATTCTCTTGGCGCCCGTATTTTGAAAGAAGAGGGGCATTTTTTCCAGCGAACCAATGGATTTACGATTTTTGACGAAGAAGACAGCGCCAACCTCGTCAAACAAATTATAAAAATAATGGATCTTCCGAAAGATCGGTACAGTCCGGCGATGTTGATTGGAAAAATTTCCGAAATAAAAAATGAGCTTTATAATATTGAAACATTTGCGGCAACCAATAAACAAAATCAAGTGGCGACAGCAGTATTTCGCGCTTACGAAGCGATGTTAGAAAGAAATAATGCGTTTGATTTCGATGATTTAATCACCAAAGTAGTTTTGGTATTGGAACAAAAACCAGAGGCGCTGGCGCTTTATCAAGAACGCTGGCAACATATTCTTGTGGACGAATTTCAAGACGTAAATACCAGCCAATACCAGATGATTTCTCTGCTCGCCCGCGCCCATCAAAATCTTTTTGTCATCGGTGATGACGCGCAAAGCATTTACTCTTTCCGCGGTTCGGACTTCCGTAATTTTCTCAATTTTTCCAAAGATTGGGAACGAGCAAAAATCATCAAACTGGAAGAAAATTACCGATCTACAAAAAATATCATCCGCGCTGCTTCGGAATTGATCAAAAAGAATACCCTGCAAACGCCGAAAGATTTATGGACTAACAATCCGGAGGGTTCGCTCATCCGCGTCACCGCTTTTCGTAATGGCGAAGAGGAAGCGTGGGGGATCGGGGAAAAAATCCAGGAATTGATCCGGACCGGCGAAGCGCTTAAAGACATTGCCATACTGTACCGAACCAACGCGCAATCACGCGCCATGGAACAGGCCTGCATCCAGCAGGGCGTTGCTTACGAAATTTTTGGCGGACTCAAATTCTACGCCCGAAAAGAAATCAAAGACATCGTTGCCGGCTTGCGTTTTTCTCTGAATCCCAACGATTCCGTCAGCAAAGAACGGATTCTCAAAACTTTCAATAAGAAAGGTGGAGAAACCATACTCCGGGATTTGCCCAGACTCGGCGAAGAACTGCCAATCCACGAATTAATCCAATATTTTATTGAAAATACCAAATATGTGGAATATCTGGAACGCCATTTCAAAAACGTTCCGGAACGATTGGAAAACATCAAAGAATTAATCAATTTCGCCAGTTCGTTCAAAAATGGCCATGATTTTTTGGAAAAAGTCGCGCTGCTTTCCAGCGGCGATGGCCGACCAAAACTCCAGGAAAATGCGGTTAAATTAATGACAATGCACATGGCGAAGGGATTGGAATTCAAACACGTATTTCTTATCGGTATTAACGAAAACCTAATCCCGCACGAACGATCGTTAATGAATAACGACGACCTGGAAGAAGAGCGGCGGCTGATGTATGTCGGCATGACCCGAGCGAAAGAAAATCTGCACTTGAGTTTTTATGATTTGCCATCGCGATTTCTGGGGGAATTACCGCCGGAATTAATTGAATTCAAAACCGTGTCACCATACCGGGAAGAAAATCGGGATTGGGATGAAGATTCAATTTATTTAGACTAATCATTCACAGTATGCGCGCTAAACTAGGACAACATTTTTTAATCAACCGTTCAATCATCCAGAGAATTATCCAATCTCTGGTAACGCAAGCCGGAGAAACGATTATAGAAATCGGTCCGGGCAATGGCGCGCTGACGATTCCGCTGGCAAAAAATTGCGTAGCTAACAATTGCAATGTCATTGCCATTGAAAAAGATAAAGATTTGTATGCTCAACTTATCGGGCGGTCTTTGCCTAATTCGCAATTGGTGCGCGGCGATGCAATAGAAGAATTAGCGAAAATAACCGAGCAGATTACCACGCCCTACAAAATCGTCGGCAATATTCCGTATTACATTACCGGAAAACTACTGCGAGCGATTAGCGAATTAAAAGTTAAACCCACGCTCTCGGTTTTGATGATTCAACAAGAAGTCGGGGAACGATTAAGCGCGCAACCACCGGAGATGAATCTCCTCGCCGCCGCCACGCAAATTTGGGCAAAGCCCCGGGTAGTTGCTCGACTGGAACCGAAGGATTTTAGCCCACCGCCCAAAGTCCATTCTGTAGTTATCGCCTTAGAGACCAAAACCAATCTCCCGACTTCGGCAGAACTCAAAAAATACTATGAGTGCGTCCGTATTCTTTTCAAACAACCGCGAAAAACTATACTCAATAACCTGCGATCCGCATTAGAAATACCCAAAAACGAGCTGGAATCCATACTAGAGAAGCTCAATATTGATCCACTCGCTCGACCGCAAACTCTCTCCGTGCCCACAATCAAACAACTTTCCGAGCTATTAACATAGCCCCCTCCACACAAAGGATATATAATAAAGTAAATGCTAATTAAGTTGTTAACCGCAACTGCGATTCTTGGCGTAGCTATAGCTAGCGCTTATTTGCTTATTCCAACCAGCGTCCCCGGGACACCAGCTTCGGCTAATTCAAATGAGATTCAACAGAAAATCATTGGGGGGATGCCTAGAATAGAATCTTTACAAAATAATTCCAATCTTTCCGCAACGGCTCAACAAATAATTACTTCAACTCCAATAGGGGAACAAAACCTTACAAATTCTCTAATCCAAAAAATACAAGAGAGTATTCGGGAGAAAAATCAAAGCGGACCGCAAATAGTAGGAGGACAGTCCACTTTTACCGCCACCGCTCCGGACAATCTCGCCCAACAAGCATTACAAGAAGCTACAACCAATCTTCCCGAAAATTCATTCCGACCGATTATTAATACCAATTTATTCAATATTATTTTTGACAATAACCCAATCGCAATCCGAAATTATTTTGATCAATTTCAATCTATTATCAGTGCCGCGGGAGCGAAAATTCCAGGAATTGTATTGACTGATATACAGCAAATTACTAATCCGGAAATTCTAGTTCAGCTGATTAACGCGTATCGATCTGCGGCTGAGCAGTTGGCGCCAATTGATGTTCCATCTTCATTAATTTCTATTCACAAAAAAGAATTGGAACTTCTTGGCACCCAAGCCAATTTATTTGAACGAATCAGTAATTTTGAAATCGATCCCGCGGCGGCAATTCTGGCAATCAATGAATTAGAAAACGTGAATGAAGAATTTATTGATCTGGGCGTAGAAATTAATGCTTTGTTTAAAAAATAGTAAAAACTAGTTAATTTTTATGAAGAAATTTCTTTTAATACTTATTTCTACAACTTTTTTGGCTAATATTTTCCTATCTTTGCCAGCTACAACTCACGCAGTTCCAGTTGAGGTTATTAATCCAGTCTTCATTGCTAATCCAATTCTTTTTACCTCAGATGTGCCGAACAAAGTAGTGGCAGCGGCTCATACAAAATTAACAGCAGCTGGGTGGATTGCCGAAGCAACTCGCTGGGGGAAAGATCTTGCCAGAGAAATTGCTTTAACCATCAAAAAAAGCGCGTTTGCTTTGTTCAAAAAACGAGTGTTGGATCGAATGGTAGATGATTTGGTGCAATGGATTACATATGGTGATGATAAAAAACCAAAGTGGGCGGAAGGTGATTTTGAGGAACTGACTCAAAACGCCGCGCAAGCGGCCATAGGGGATTTAGTGCTTAAAACCAGCTTAGCTCAAATTTGTAGCCCGTTTAAAGCGAAACTTCTTCTTACCTTAACCCCACCGGGACCGGTCAGCGATCAAGTAAAATGCACCTTAGATCAAATTACTGGTAATATCAATTCTTTTCTCGCAGATTTCAAAAATGGCGGCTGGCTTGCCTATAACGAACTTTGGCAGCCAAGAAATAATTATTATGCAACCGTGTTGATGACGCTGGATTCCGCTGGGCTCGCAGGCGCAAGAGCGGCGGCCGCCCAACAAAGCGAAGTAATCGCGGGCCAGGGTTTTCTTGCCACCACAAGATGTGACTATTATCCGGATCCCGATGGCATCTACAAAGACAAATTTGGCCACGCTCTTACCGACCAGGATCTCACCGCAATGAACAATGGCGAATGGGTAAACACTTATAGCCGAAAGTGTTACAAAACTACGCCCGGATCAACGATTGCTGGTCTTGCGCTGAAAGCCAATACAACATACATTGATTGGCTGATTAACGCAGAAGATATTGACGCATATGTTACGGCCGTTGCTGATGCTCTCATTAATCGAGTGATTAAAGATGGTGTGAATGGACTTAAAGGACTTTCTAATAAGAAACCAGATGCGCCGCAACAAAGCCCCGGCAGACCATGCGATGGTCTAACCGGGGCAGCGCTCGCATCGTGCCTTGGTTACGACAATATTTCCCAGATTAATTACATCAACAATCGTTCTGCCTTAGCATCGCAATCTAATGATTCTATCGAACCCCGCCAAAAAGCTTCTACATTGCTCACTCAGGTTATTAGCAAACAAAGCACTCTGGTAACTGCTTTAGAAAATTTGTACACCTGCCAACAATCTACGGGTTTCACTCAAGAAGCAAAAGATACTCAATTAGAACTTGATGTGGAAAAAGATAAATTGGAAAGCTTACAAACTCAGTTGGAAGATAATCAATCCGTGATTGATAATTTAGAACAATCAAAAATAAATCTGGAAAATACCTCGCAAGAAGATGGCAATTCGCTTATTGTACAAACTGATTATCTTCAATCGGTTGGCGATCCACTGACCGCCAATCAAGTTTTGGATGACGCGCAAGCAGAATTTGACGGCCTGATCGATTTAGAAACAAAAATTACTTCTGTGCAGGCGCAAAATACCTGCCAACCGACAAAGCCAACTCTATAAACCATGAAACGTTTTCTCAAAATAATCGGCATCCTGGCAATCACACTTTTGATTATTTTGCCTTTAGCGCCCGCTGCTCGCGCGGAAGTAACTTGGGTTGAGGGTATTGGCATTTCTGTTTTCGCCAAAGGATTAACCACTCTTACTTACTTAATCGGTTATGCTGGTGGCTTACTTGTCCAACTTGCTGCGCAAATGGTTAATTGGTCTTTGAATTTAAACAGCACCATTCTTTCCAGCCGACTGGTGCAGGTTGGGTGGCTTATCACCCGCGATCTTGCCAATCTTGGCTTTGTGCTGGCAATTATTTTAATCTCCTTTTTTACTATTTTCCGGTTCAATAATTACGACACAAAGAATATGTTGGTAAAATTGGTTATTTCTGCCTTACTAATCAATTTCAGTTTGGTTATTGCCGGTTTATTCATTGATTTCTCTGGAATTCTGACTAACTTTTTTGTCTCTAAAGCTACCGGCGGCGATCCCGCAAAAATGGCAGAAAATTTAGCCGGCGCATTTCAAGTGCAAAAATTACTCCAATCAACCGATAACTTGGACGTACTGACAAAAACCGCCGGTCAATTAAGCGATAGTTTCGCTGGTTGGCCAATTTTTTTCGCTTCGCTATTTTTCTCGGTTATTTTTTCTCTCATTGCCGCGATATCTATCGGCGCGGTTGGAGTAATGCTTTTTATTCGCTATATCTGGCTGGTGATGTTGGTTATTCTTATGCCAATCGCTTGGTTGCTTCGCGTTCTCCCAGAAACCGAGGGGAGGTGGAAAGAGTGGTGGAATGATTTTTTACATTGGGTATTTTTTGCTCCAGCCGTCACTTTTTTTATCTATCTTGCTTTTGCGTTATTGGAAAATAAAGCAGAGGCGACAAAAACCTTGTCTTTGGAAGCGGCGAGCGGATTATTTAGCGTAGGCACCTTACAACAGGGCGCCGGGGAAATTATCGGTCAGATGATCGCCTTAACTGGAATTCTGATTGGGGGATTGAAAGTTGCCAGTAAAATGGGCGTTACCTTTGCCAATACCGCAATGGGGTTTGCGAATAAAGCAACCAGCGCAATTCTTGGGGGGACCATCCGAGGCACTGGGAAAATGGCTGGCGGAGCAGCTGGCGGAGCAGCGGGTTGGATCAAAGAAAAAGCGCTTACCGCCGGAGCTGGCGGCGGCAAAGAAAGTTATTTGCAAAGAGCTTCCGCGTGGCTTGCGAATAAACCAATCCCTGGAGCGCGCGCGTTAAGCACCGGCATCGCCAAAACCACCAAAGCAACACTTCAAGATGTGGAAAAATATCAAAAAGATAATATTGCCGATTTAACAAATGACGCTTTAATAGCAATGGCAAAAAATCCTTTAAATACCAGTACAGCGAATGCGGCAATTGCCCGGGAACTGGCTACGCGTCGAGACGCAACTGGCGTACCGATCGTTAATAAAGAAAAAGGCGCTTTCAAAGATGACGATCGCTTGTTAAGTCTTATGCGGGATGCGGATAGATTTGGATCCGCTGACGCGTTAATCAGCTCGCGTCCAGACCTTGGATTGCAATTGGGTAAAACAAAAGTAGAAATCTATGCCAAAGTTAAATCTGAAGATCGAGATAAACTTGGAGCGAAATTCTTTTCTGACGAAGACGGTCAAAAACTCTTATTAAAAATTAAGGGTGAGGATTTGGGTAACTTCGCCAAGAAATGGAGCGGTTCTGATCAAGAAGAGTTTATAGAATCTCTGCACCAAGCAATTACTAAAATCACTGACATCAATAGCAATGACGCAAAACAATTCCGAGCCATTGCCAGCCAAATTCGCCGCAGTCCAGCCTGGCCGGTAAAAATAGATCTTCAGAAAATTACTAATCTCTATACACCAGAACAATTAAAGAAAGTTCAGGGTGAAGAAGAAAGAAAATCATAAAATATTTTATGGAAATTTCTAACTTACAATCTATCAGCGCCGCATTTCAGTCATTGCCAGAAAAAATTAAAGATTGGCTTGCGTCGGTTGATATTATTTTGCGCATCGAGCAAATATCAATTCGTTTCAATTTCAATAATTTGGAACAAGAAACTATTATTCCAAATTTAATTTTACGGCTTTGTATTCAAAATTTAGACCCGCGAGATTTTATTAATACCCTAAGCATTCAACTTGGAGTTGATTTTGAAACCGCAAAAAAAATAACCCTAGATATTGAACGAGATATTCTTCGGGTTATTGAAATAGAACTCCGTCGCGATGTTGGAGTAGATATTAAGAATCTTTATTTTGGCAAACCCGGAGATCAAGCGCTGCGACCAATTAATGCGCCAACCCCATCTAGGACTCAAGAAACTCAGCCCCAATCAATACCAATAAAACCAATGGAAATCCCATCGGGGCCAAACGTATCCTCTTGGTTAAAACCAAAAGATCAACCCGTTATCCAGACTCCTCCGGTAGAAAAACCCCAAACCGTTCAAGCGTCACTAACCAAGCAAAAGCCTTTAATTCCCAATGGCGGTCCAAAAATTGACTTGGAACACTTTGAAATTAAAGGGGAACCGTTTATTTTACACCAAGAACCGGGTACGACGCCGGCGACTGAAGCACCAAGGGTTTCTCCGGGATTTTCATTTAAAATCCCAACTTCATCTTTAACTTCTGAAAAACCCACTCCACAGAAATCAGTTTCGGTAAAATTAGAAACTCCTCGGACGGTTAATTACAGCGATTTTCGAACCCCGTTGCCACCGCCTTCGCCCAACTCAGATACAAATCGTAAAAATACTGTTGATTTACGCAATAGCAATAATAAATAAATTATCAAATGCAATTTCAAGTTCCGCAATTTATTGAAACCGAAGATAAAATTATCGGCCCACTCACACTAAAACAATTTCTCTATCTCGCTCTGGCTGGAGGAGCGTGTTTTGGATTATATTTTATTTTAGACACCTGGCTGTGGCTTCTAGTTTCTATTTTTGTAGGAGCCATCGCCGCCGCCTTGGCATTCATCAAAGTCAATGGCCGCCCATTGCCGGTAATTGCTTTTGCCGCTTTTCAATATTATTGGAAGCCAAGATTTTATTTGTGGAAACACCAGGCAGAAACCGGACCAACAACTCATTTTCCGGAAGTGAAAAAACCGATTTTGGAACGATTGCGGGAACAATTACTGACTTCCAAAGCACCCATCCCAAAAAGAGAAAAAATCCTGAAACAACCGATTTTGGAAACCGCTGGCAAGCAAAGTAAAGAGCGATTTGAAATCCTTCGACGCATCACGGGAGAACGCGAGGTCTCTCGCCGCGTGGATTATCGTTAACCGAACTAGTATAATAAGGTAACATGCCAAACACACAAGAAGCATCGCCAATCCAACAATTTATTGAATTGGAGTCAATTGAAAATGGCGTTATCCATTTGAAAAATGGTGGATTAAGGAAAATTTTGCTGGTGTCCGGAATTAATTTTGACCTAAAATCGGAAGAGGAGCAGGGGATGATTACTTACGCCTTTCAAAGTTTTCTCAATACCCTGGATTTTTCTCTCCAATTCTTTATCCATTCTCGAAAGCTCAATATTGACGATTATTTGGTGAAATTGGAAGATCGAGAAAAACAAGAACCCAGTGAATTGCTCAAAAATCAAATTTCCGAATATCGGGAATTTATCCGCGCGTTTGTCAGTCAGAACGCGATTATGGCAAAAACATTTTTCGTGATTGTTCCTTATAATCCATTGCGAATTCCCAAAGCCGGTACCGCCTTCACGGAAAAATTGACTCGATTATTCAGCAAAAGCACCCCCAGCGAACAACCCCAAACTAGCGAACAAGAACAAATGGAACAACTGAATCTTCGCATAGATCAGGCAATCGCGGGCTTGAACCAAATTGGGCTTCGGGCCGTGCCATTAGATGATGATGAACTTTCGGAGCTGTTTTATAACCTCTATAATCCCGCGTCAGTCGAGCAAAAGAAAATTGACACGTCTGAATAATTTATGGAATCAGAAAAAAAACTTATCAATATCATTGCCCCATCCGGCCTGCAAGTAGAGCCACAGTACTTGAAATTGGGGAATAAACTCGCAAAGACTTTGTTCGTATTTTCCTACCCCCGTTATCTGGCCACGGGTTGGTTTTCCGGAATTATTAATATGCCGGAATTATTGGATATCTCCATTTTCATCCACCCAGTAGATACGGTACTCGCGCTTCGCACCCTCCGCCGAAAAGCTACTCAAGTGGAATCCCAACTGATTGAACGCCAACAAAAGGGGTTGGTTCGGGATCCGATTCTAGAAACCGCTTTTCAAGACGTGGAATCTCTGCGCGATTCCCTGCAGCAATCCCGCGAACAATTATTCAATGTTGGTGTATACATCACTTTTTACGCCGACACGGTGGAACAATTAAATAAATTGGAAAATAAAATTTCCGCGTTTTTAGAAAGTCGTTTGATTTACGCTAAACCGGCGTTATTTCAACAATTAGAAGGGTTCGCATCCACTCTTCCGCTTAATCAAGACAAATTAGAAGTCCATTCGCCGCTTAATTCCAGTCCACTTTCCTCAATTTTCCCATTCACCTCAGCAAACCTTACTTCGGATGAGGGTATTCTTTATGGCATTAATCGGCACAATAATACTTTGGTTATTTTTGATCGATTTTCACTGGAAAATGCTAATTTAGTTATTTTCGCCAAGTCTGGCAGTGGCAAATCTTATGCGACCAAACTGGAAGCGCTGCGATTATTGATGATGGGCGTGGATGTAATTATTATTGACCCGGAAAATGAATATGAAAACATGGCAAAGGCAGTTGGTGGTAGTTATTTCCGCATCTCTCTCGCCTCCGACCACCATATCAATCCCTTTGAACTTCCTATTGTCGCGTCCGGCGACGATCCGAGTGATTCGTTGAAATCCCACATCGTGAACTTATCCGGATTATTGAAAATAATGCTCGGCAAGCTTACTCCGGAAGAAGATGCGATCTTGGATCGCGCTTTGGCGGAAACTTACGCTTCCCACGATATTGTCGCGGGAAAAGATTTTTCCCAAGCGGTGCCGCCACTGTTGGAAGATTTAGAAAAAATTCTCCTGAATATGGAGGGTGGTCGGGGATTAAGCCAACGTTTATATAAATTCACTCAGGGCAGTTATGCCGGTTTTACCAATCAACCAACTAATGTCGATATTAAAAATCGGCTGATTGTCTTTTCTATCCGTGACCTCGAAGAGGAATTACGGCCAATCGCAATGTATATTGTGTTGAATTTTATTTGGAATCTTATCCGCGCCAATCTTAAAAAACGGGTGCTGATTGTGGATGAGGCGTGGGTGTTGATGAAATATGAAGACGGGGCTTCGTTTATGTTTGGTTTGGTAAAACGTTGCCGAAAATATTTCTTAGGAGTCACCACAATTACCCAAGACGTGGAAGATTTCTTGAAATCTCCGTATGGCCGGCCGATTATTACCAATTCTTCGTTACAACTCCTTCTTAAACAATCACCAGCGATGATTGATGTAGTAATTAAGTCCTTCAATCTTACCGACGGAGAAAAAAGCCTTTTATTGGAAGCGGGGGTTGGCGAAGGATTATTTTTTGCCGGTTTAAATCATGTCGCGATTCAGGTGGTCGCTTCGTATATTGAAGATAAAATTGTGACTACCAAACCAGAACAAATTCTGGAACAACATTCATGAACCAGAGATCAAAAATAGATATGGTGGACGGATTTATTATGCTCGCTATGGCCGGTATTGCTGACGGGACCGAATTTCTAATGAATTATGTTGCCGCTATTCCAGTAATAGGATTGGGTGGACCATTAATCGCATCGCTGATTAGTTTTTTGGTATCGGCGATTTTACTAGCTTGGTTTATAATAAAAGGAATACCGTTGGGTTATCTTTTATCCGGCAGCGCGGTAGATATGATGCCGTTGGTCAATATGCTTCCAGCAAAAACCGCCGCGGTGATTGCGACAATTTTAAAAGACCGGGGAGCTGCCAATATAAAAACAACATCCCCAGAAACCAAAGAAGAAAAACCAAAACAAGAAGAAGAATTAAAAGAAGCAGTATAATATGCACCGTTTAATATTTTCTATCATCTTTGTCGCCAGCATTTTAATTGCCGTTACTTCTTCCGCCCAAACCGCTCCGGAATTTATCACTTCTTGGAGAGCGATTAATTATGTCCCAGCCACATACCTAGGCAAGATTTTCCCGACTAAGGGAAGTATTATCATTGTTGGTTTTGATCTCTTGGATAAAAATCAATTTGTGAACCTCTCTAAAGCAGAAATCCAATGGGATATTGATAACACGGTTCTCCAAACGGGGATTGGGATTCAACAAGTTCAATTTCAAAGTAATACGAATACCAATCAGCACGTCGTTCGCATAACAATTCGTAATTTTGGAACTTCCGAACTCAACTACACCTTTACTATCCCAATCAAAAAACCGCTTTTAATCATTGATGCTCCGGTGCCAAATCGACAATTGAGCCTTGGTCCCACCTTGTTCCGGGCTTTGCCATATTTTTTCAACACAAATAATCTTAGTACTGTGCGGTTTCAATGGTCCCGTAATGGACAAATCGTCACCGGCGATGCCAACACCCCAAACGCTTTAACACTTGAGATTTCTTCCGAAGGAAATCCGGTGGATAGCGATATCACTCTTTCCGCGTCCGCGCAAAATATTTTAAACCCGCTGGAAAATGCAACACAATTACTTAATTTAAAAATACGCTAATTTATGAAATATTTTATCACAAACTTTATTCTGATAATTTGCATACTTAGCTTTATACCCAAGACATTTGCCGAAGAAGCAGATGCACGTGGTCTTATTTGTCCATCAGGCAGCACGGGTTATTACAAACTTGTTATGAAAAATATTTCCGGAGTTACTGAAGAGGTTGCGAAAAAATCATTAAAAAACATCACTCTAGGAATATTGACTCTCGGTGGATATAATTTATATTCTGCATTTAATTTTACATCAGAAACTGGGCAGTTTTATGATAGGTATCTTGAACGTTGCGCTTCTAATATTCTTAAAGATTGTCCCGCGGATAGAATTACAGCCGATCCCAATAATACTAATCAAAAAATTTGTTTAGTGAATCCGATAAAACTTACTAATCCAAATCTATTAAAAAATAAGGAACCGATTCAGGCCTATACTTCCCAAGTCGCTATTCCTTGCAAGGAAATTGCTGGGGGGAAGTGCCCCAATCAAGATACTGGTCCAGCGGCCTATATTGCCCGTCTTTATACTTTTGGATTAATGATTGCCGGCGCAGCCGCGTTTGGAATGATTATTTTTGGAGGATTTAAATATGTTTTAGCCGCCGGGAATCTCGCGTCTACCCAAGAAGCCAAGGAAACCATTACTGGGGCAATTTGGGGATTGTTACTGCTTTTAATGGCTTATGTGATTCTCTACACGATTAATCCTCGATTAGTTAATGTTCAAGATCCAAACGCGCCGACTCTTTTTAGAGACTTTTCTCAAGAAGCTAGCATTGACCAACCCAACCAATTACTTCCAGCTATTGAGCCGGGCATCAAAGATCCGAATTGCCGCATTTCTATTCAAGTGGATTTAACCACGCCAACCATTGGCGACCCCAACAATCCTAATGGTAAACCAATTTTGGAAAGTGGTAGAAAATCAGTGTGCGCGCCCTGGGGTTGTAATACGAATTCGTTCCGTACTATCGAAGGAATTTGTGAGTGTAATTTAGGATTTGCTCCTGACGCCGATGGAATTTGCGCAAAAACACTTGGCCCAGAACAAAATAGGGGATTTTTTCCTCAACCAAATACACAATAAAATATGAATAAAACAATTAAAATAGTTCTCATTTTAGCCGTAATTCTTCTTACTTTTGTGGGCGGATATTTTATTCTAAAAAATCTCGTGGAAAATAACGTTACTGATTTAGGACAAATTAAAACCGACAATGAAACGGGTCAACCCATACTCTCTTCTTCAGCTCTTCAACAATTAATCTTTACCCCGATAGTTGATTATTGGATCCAATCGGATAATGACATTTACGCGTTAACCGAAACTGGGCAAGTAATTACGGTCAAAAATGGAGAAGTGGAACTGATAAATTCCCAAACTTTTTCTAAAATTCACTCTCTCGCGCCATCGTTTGACGGTGAAAAAATCATTTTGGAATTCAATTTCCCCGATGCTCCTCGTTTCAATATTTTTAACACCACAGACGGAACCTGGCAGGGACTTCCCAGCGCGACTCGCGCTGCCGCCTGGTCACCAAATTCTTTGGAAATCGCATACTTGGAAGGCAATGCTTTAAAAATTCTGGAACCGAAAAAACAAACCACTCGAACGATAATTTCTATTTTTCAAGCA